>ERZ1292625.66-Hain-H41-01um-R1-66-length-179485-cov-21_pt3 | contig 40288 bp, 40 predicted proteins | sample MGYA00564400_ERZ1292625 | MGnify/ENA primary metagenome ERZ1292625 (study PRJEB36523, sample SAMEA6512639) | groundwater metagenome | collected 2019-01-08 | study: AquaDiva: Metagenomics assemblies of 32 groundwater samples
GTAGGATCTTCCGGACAATATTTTAATGGATTGGTTGAACAACCAGCTGTAATACCATCTGCGTATAATTTTTCAATCCATTTGGCCTGTGGGTGAGAAACAGGAACATCAGTAAAAATACCAGTTGCTGCAGGTGGAGAATAAGAAGAACCATACTTTGATTTCAGTAAAAAAACTGCTGCTTGAGCCCGTGTTGTAGGATCTTCCGGACAATATTTTAATGGATTGGTTGAACAACCAGCTGTAACACCATTATTGTATAGAATATTAATTTGTTTAAATGCCCAATAGCCGGGTGGAACATCCATAAATATCTGTCCGGGGGGCGGAGTTAGATTAGGAGTTATTGTTGGAATTGGAGTGGCGGTAGGCACGACGCATGCCTGCGTGTTGCATCCTCGTGAATCTCCACATTCATTGGTTTGCGTTCCACCGCCACAGGCAACAGAACATCCGCCCCAATTATCACCATTGCAACGTGGCACACATCTACCATTCCAACTACACTTTTCATTAGCTGCACATGGAGGTTCACAAGATGTCTGTGCAAAAGCATCATTTTTAACAACAAACAACAACCCGAATATAATCAAGAACAAAGTTAATAGGAGCCATATTTTTTTCATATTACCTTTAAAACCCTAAACATCAAGAAACTGATGAAATAAAACAGAACTACTTGAAAAATGGGCAGATATAATGACATAAATATAGTAACAATTGCCAGAATAAAAAAGGCTTCATTATGGATCGACGGCAATAAACCTTTGGTAAAAAGCATCAAAATAACTAGAGTTAATAAAACCCTCTTATCAAACCACCATAAAGGCCAACCTAAAAAATATGCAATACCCAATAAAATTGCCGCCAGAATCAAAAAGATCTCTTTCGTGTCAAAGTAAAACGGTCCGATGTACATTTGAAATTAGTTGTTTAACCTGCCTGCCGGCAGGCAGGAATTTGTAACTCGTTATAGAAATTGGAAACTAGAAATTAGTTTTTTTCTAATCTCTACTTTCTATTCTCCATTACTACGCAACCATTCTCCATCAACTATTTTCTAATTATCAAAGTACCTAGTTTAAATATAAAAGATTAATTTTCCTGCCTGCACAGGCAGGTAATTAGCAAATAAAAATTTTACTGACCGGTTAAATCAATTATTTCAATTATTTTTCCGTTTGATAACTTTAATTTTCTCACTTTATAAGTAGTACCTTTATCAATTTTTATAACTATATTATCACCCTCTCCTTCATAAGCCGAGACTCCTTTTGAAACGTATTTAAAAAGATTAGCCGGAATTGTGGCCGGATCAATTTGAGCAAATTTAGGTTTTTCAGGTGTTTTAGTTACGTTTGGAACGATAGTTGGATTAGTAAAAGTATTTTTACGCGGGATCATCGTTGGATAGACAACTGCTATATCTTTTTTAATACCAAATTTTTTTAGAGAAGAAAAAGCTAAATAAACATTATTGACATTTTTTTTAAACTGACTTTGAAGATTAGCCAAATAATTAGGATTAACTTGCGGCGTATTAGCCATAAAAATATTATTACCAGCATATCCGGCAAACACAAATGCCGTAAATAGCGAGGCTAATAATAGTAGATATTTTTTCATGAGTTTATTGTGTTTGTTTACAACAATAAGTATAATCAGCACTTTCTGCCAACTTATAACTTGGGCCATAAAACGTTGAGCATTTATCCATATAGGGAATATAATCAATATCTTTCTTTTTTGTCATGTATATACAATTTAGATAAGTAGTTCCATCTGTACTAATAACTTCGTTGCCTATGTTCTGGGTATTTCCAGGATACACTGTTTTAGCTTGGCTATTACAATGAGTAAGAGCTTTAGCTTCATCCACTTTTGTGCCACCGCAATTAGTATTTTTGTAGTAATAAATCACTCCATTAATATCCTTAGAAGAAATCATTGCTTCTGTATTTGTACTGCTTATCGTACTACATGATACATCTGGGTTACACTCCGCATTTGCCTCAGCGTCTGGATCAGGTGGAATAGTTGTACAATATGTTTTTATGTCCGCTACATTAGTAGCTTTAGGTGTACCATAACAAGAAGCACCTTTATAATATGTTGTCACACTTCCAACTATGGAATAAGCATATTGATTTTCATTGCCGTTTGTATAATCTGCTGCACAGGATTGATCAGGGATACAAGTCATTTCAGACTGGGATGCAGATTCACCAGAACAATATTGGAATAAATCATTTAATAAATCGACTTTTGTAGTTTCATCACAATTCTCTGATTTATAAAAGGCTGCTTTACCGGCTTTATTGGTAGAAATCAAAGTTGTATTAAGAAAATTTTTATTATTTGGAAACTTAGCTTTACAATTAGTAGGTTTACAACCTTCAGGAACATTTTCAGAAGAATTTGTATTATTAGGACATTTCCATTTACCACTGGTACATTCAGTACAATCAGCAGAACAATTCGCATTATCTTTACAGAATTTTGGTGATGAATAAACACAACCACTCTCTGTATTATTTCCCCCACCGGTACACGCTACAAATGCAAATCCGCCATTTTCAGTTGGTGCAGGGGAAAATTTACTACAATAAGTAGTATTGGAATAACCAGTATTATCACAGCTGGTATAGCCAACCGTTCCACTACTATTTACCCCTTCAAACCCAACTGCTATTACTTTTTTTTGCGTTTCTTTAGCTCCATATTTACCACAGGCATACTCCCTGCAACATAATTTATATGTTCCTCCCGCTTTCGGATTTGAGGCGATTTTGGTTTTATTAACAAAAAAAGAGGTTCCGAGGGTGATAAGAGTGCCGACGATGACGAGGCCGAGAGTTAGAAAAGTTGCAATTTCGCCTTTATGGTTTTTCATGAGTAAATTCTAAATCCTAATTTCCAAGTTCCAAATAAATTCAAAGTTTAAAATTTTAAACGTTTAATATTTATTTGTTATTTGCGATTTATAATTTAGGATTTATTCTTATATATAATGTATATTAATAGTAACAGGAAATCAATACTATGTTCAACCACCGTATCCGCATTCTCTCTTCCCTCCTCATCGCTTTTATTATTATTAATCTTTACGGTCGTCTATCAAAGACCCCGTTTATTTCACCGATTCAAGCTGAAAATATAAAAAATCTTCTTTCCAATATTAAATTTAATCCTAATAGTTTGGTAAAATTTTTTACAATAAAATTTGATTCAAAAGAACCCGAACTTGTCAGTCGTTTAGATAAACCAAATAATTCATTTATCTTCCCAACTGTTAATCAGATTACATCACCGCCAACAATTACACCAAAAATAGGATCGGGAAACCCGACCCCTACAATACGATTGTATCCAACCAATAAAATTGTTCCAACCACAAAACCGGTGGCAACCGCAATTCCCAAGCCAACCAATACTCCAAAACCAACTAAAGTTCCGCCTCTTCCCCCGATCACTTCGGATACCAGGCCGGGAACCAGTCTTGAGGAAATTTTTCAAGAAGTAAATAAACGAGCTTGTATTCCCGTTCCCCTTTTAAGAGCTTTTCAAACCCAAGAAAGCGGACCTTTTTATAATTACAATAATTCCGCTTCAATTACTAAAATTTACAACGCCTACGGTTGGTGGAAGACGGGCGCCGGCGATCCATGCTTTGGACTTGGTTACCATAGTCAAACCGGAGTCGTTCCTCAAGATAGTGTCAAGGCCGGAACAAGTTGCCAAAATGCCGTCCAACCAAACGCCTATGATCAAGGAATCATGGGAGTTCTACAGATTTCCCAATTTGAGCAGGATAGGACACGAAAATATACGACGCCAATATTACCAAAAAATATTGACCGCCGGGTGCTTTTTGATAATGCTCTAATTTTTGCCTACGCAACCCGAGCCAGAGTTGGTACCCCGCCAAAAAATTGCGATGACTGGCCGGCCGACGTCATTAAGGTGGCCGCTGAAAAACATTATGGGGCCTGTACTGATAACTACTGCGCCAACATTCTCAAATACTACAATCAATATAAATAATTTTATTGCCAGCAGTTATCTTGCATTTGATTGACCGCAGTTTGACATGCGGCCTTTCCTCCGAATTTTGCGTAATTCCGGCAAAAAGTATTACAATAATAAGTTCCGTCTTTAAATCCGCAAGATCCATAATAACTGCAAGCGGCTTTGGCAACCTCATGAGCTGTCCAACTTTTGCAATTGGCCGGTTTTACGTTACTTTTAACACTCATCCCAACGATTGCGATCGCGTCTAATATCACTCTTTGACCGGTTTTAGCTACTCCTAATGCAGAAGCTGCTGGTTTTTTAAACTTGCCTTCCCAGTGATCAGAAACGGCAAGAGGACCCATGGTAACTAAACCACTACCCGATCCATCACGACATTTATGTCCAGCAAATTTGCTATCACTTGGAATTAAACCTGTATTTGAATCGTAGTCATAACCACTGCAGGCCCTTTTTTCTTCAGTCAAAAATTCACTATTCCACCAATTGTATGAGTTATAAAGTAAAAAATATTTTGGCGATACAACATCAAAAAAACTACCGCTCTCAATGTAGGCAACCCCTTTTAAAACTGCTTTTGGAACGCAGGTTTTTTGGCTGGCTATTTCAAAAACTTCGTCGGCAGTTTTTCCTGGCCTAGCCAATGAAGTATCTATTGGAAAAACATCTGGAGCGCGGGTCGGTTTTGGTTTTTTGGTTGGAGTGGGTGGATTGGTCGGTATTTTTATAGGGATTTTTGTTGGAGATATAATTTTGTTTGTTGGGTATAGTGTTGTTGGGGTCAAGCGCGATTGACTCGTTGGTTCAACCGGTACTGATGTTGTCTGGGAAATTGGTGTCAGATTGAAAGAATTTTTTCTGTCATCAAGTCTGCTTACAAGTTCGGGATCTTTTGAATCGAATTTTATCGTAAATAATTTTGTTAAACTATTCGGATTGAATTTAATATTAGAAAGAAGATTTTTAATTTTATTGGGAGTTGAAAAAATTGGAATAACAAAAAGAACTATCATTAAAGACAATATTATTGATAAAAATACTCTGTAATTTTTGACTAAATATTCTTTCATAATGTTATTATATAATTTTTGATATTTGCTTTTTGATATTTGATATTTTATAATACAAACCATGTCACTCTTGAACAAAACTACACCCAAAGTATCACTTTCCGATTTGCCTGATTTGATGACGATTCGTGAAGTCGCCGATCTTCTAAGAATTTCTCCACTAACAATAAAACGCTGGGGAAAGAAAGGAAAGCTACCAGCTATAAGAATTAATACTCGCGGTGACAGACGCTACCGTAAAGAAGTCGTTCAGCGACTGCTTGGGGTTGAGGAAGAGAAATAAAATTTCTACCTAAATAAATTCCTAAATGTAGTTTTGAACCATTCTATTATTTGAGTAAAAAATCCTTGTGACTTTTTTTCTTGGGGAAGGTTTTTTTCGATTTGAGAGATTGCTTCCTGTGGTTTTTTAGGTCCTTCTTGATTCATAATTTGGGCTATTAATTTATCAACTTCTACCGTATCTGTTTGTTGTTCATGTATTGGTGGTTCATCTTTTATTTCGGGAGATCTAATTTCAGTAGTTTGTGCATTTCTTAACATCTCATTTGAAAAAGGAGTAAATTTATTTGCTGCATTAAACTCTTGTATAGGTCTCGTCTTTATAACGTCCGGTATCGGAGTCCCATTTGCCATATATCTAATCTTATCAAAAAAATACTTTTATCAAGTAGTTTTTCCAGTGAGATTTTTGTAGTTTTCAGAGACTGTGGCAAATCCATTTGGTACTAAATTTTCCGCTGCCAAAATCGCTTGAACTTGACTTATAGATTCTCTTTTTGCTCCTTTTCCGAAGGCCAAAAGAAAGTTCATTATCCGCCCCCCACCGCATCATCTTTTTTTCCGGTCACAATGAATTAGAGAATTTTTATGTTTATACAAAAATTGTTAGCCCGGTTTAACAACACTTATAATAGCAGGAATTCCAACAATCAATCCTAATGCAATCAGGATATACAATAACCACTTCATATTGATATTTGGATTAATCCCTTTTTCTTTCAAACCTTTTAGCACTTCCTGTGCTTGTTTTGAAGAGCTTATAGCCGCTTCCATTTCAGTACCATATTGTCCTGCTAGATTTTCGAATTGAGCATCATTTAAAGCAAGTGAACCCAATGTTCCTTCAAATAAAATATCTTTAGTAAAAGGTTTTCCTATTTTAAACCAAGATCTTTCACCTGTTAGTCTTGATTTATAATAGCTACCAAACAAATTCTTTCGAAGTTCGCCCGCTCTTTGGTCATGAATTTTTTTTACCTCTGCCATTTGATCTTCAGACCATTTAGTCATATCATCACTAATACTCGCCGTTCCAGCAGCATCTTTTATATCTAAAATTCTAGCTACAATAATTAATTCTCCGTCATCTTTTCCATATTTTAATATTGCGTCTATATCACTTCTGATTTTAGTACGATAGTGAATATGTTTTTTTCCATCAAATTCAATATAACGTTTATTTGCATCTTTATCGTATTTTTTAAATCTTTCATCCTTCTCATTAGTTTGTCTTTTTATATCAAGTTCATTCATCGTATCAACGCGTTTAACCAAGAAATCAATTAGGCTGTCATTCAATACGGTTTTAAGTTGTCTTATAATATCTTCTTCTTCGAATTTTCTTTGCCCTAACTGTTTTTGATATTCTTTATCAGCCGTCTCTAAGTCTTCAATATCTTTAATTTCTTTTCTTAGCTTCGGCAAATCCTCAATCAATTTTTGTATGTGTACAGGAACTAATGCTCTTGCATTTATCTGTTCTTCACCTGGGGCGGCTTCTTGCCCAAAAATTTTTTTATAAATGTCTTTATATGAGGATATTTTAGTTTTAAATTCATCAGTAAGATCTAAAAATTCTTTATTTAATCTGTCTACTGTTTTTTGTTTATTTGCTCTTTTTGCTTCAGCTCGTTCTTTTTCCGCTTTAATTGCTTTAATTTGATTTGTTCTTTCTGTTTTTCCCGTTTTAGTTGTTGCTGAAGTTGACTCTGCTGTAGCAAGACGTTCATTTATTCCATCAATTGAATCGTCAATCAACCTTATTTCATCTCCTAAAGATTTTATGGTCACTTCTGATTGAATTGTTTTTTTGATTCCAGAAATGTCGACTCCTTGAACGTTTTGCCCCTCCAAGGCCTGTTGAAAAATTTGCTCAATGATTTGTGCTTGCTCTAAGTCTTGATTAAATAAATCTACAATTTTACTTTCTTCAAGGCCAGTAATGGTTTTCAAAGCTTCAATATGTCTGTTTGATTTTTCCCAAAGTTCATCTCTTTTATCTTCTTTTTGTTTTTTCCCCTCTACTTCTTTAAGTTGTGGTAAGGCTGCAATTCTATCAACTTCCGCTTTTTTTAATTGAGCATAGAGCTGACGAAATTCTACCAAGCTTTCTGGAGTAGAAAGAATACTAGTTATAATCGCTTCATTAATATCTGTATCACTACTTCCCGTTAAATACGCTCTTATTACAGGAGATTCTCTCATTGCTTTTAATGCATTTCTATTTATTTCTGATAGGCTTGGAATATCTTTCCATTTTCCACTTTTTTTTATTTCATTTAATATCACTTGTTCTCCAACATTTTCTCTCTGACTTCTTATTGCTACTTCAAGAAAGATATCAACATCTCGTATTTCTCCCTTTATCTCTTCTCTAATAGCTTCTTTAACTCCCATTAAATTATCTATTTTTTCAATATCTGCTTGGCTCAAACTTGCTTCTTTATTCCCCATTTTTAACCTTTCAAAACCTTTCGTTGCACCTTCGCCTTTTTGATCTTCTTGCCTAATTTTATGAAGATCTTTCAAGGTTTGGTCTGTAGGACTTTCCTGACCAAACTCAATTACCTGTTGAGGTTTAAACTTAGTAGCTTTTATTTCTGGTGAGGCTGATTCTGGCATTTTAATTAATAAAACTGTTTAATTTTTTACTTAGCTCTTCTATTTTTCTTTTATCTTCTGTTAAAGTTTTTTCGCCTTTATTTTTTAGATAATAATTATTGGAAAAAGGCCATTTTTTACTAAGCTTTTCCAAAAAAATTAATAATTCTCCCCTATTTTTAAGGGTCGCCATGTTATCTAAGACAAATTCAGCTAAAATTTGCCCTTCTTCAACCGTTAGCTTTTTTGACTTTAATTCTTCAAAAGTTATATCAAATAAATCTTCATAAATCTTTTTCTTTTCCTCTGAAGTCAAATTTTGATCCATACTTATCAATATATCAATAACAACGAGGGGAAATCAAGAGATATTGAGATTTATAGAAACTTATAGAAATTTGTGGAAATTAGCTTCGCGAAATTGACTCAGGAAATTAAGTCAAAATTTACTTCGTGAAATTAATAGAAATTTGTCGTTAAAACAACCTAATCTCCACCTAATCTCTGCTTAATTTCCACATAATTTCGATAAATCTCTACTTAATTTCTTCTTTAGCTTTATAAGTTGATTTGATAAAATTGTTTAATTTAACAGCTAGCCTCTCCCCTATTTCTTTAAATTTTTTGTAATTACTTTCATCTATTATTTTTCGTTCAAAAAGTAATTCCAACCAATGATCTTTACTTTCACTTAATGAAGCCCTAGAAGTGTAATAAAATTTAATCTTATCTAAATAGTGATAACGACTATAACCTTCAACAATATTTGCGCCAACCGAATCAGTCGCTTCGATAAATTGATCACCTATTACTTTTTTAGTTTGCCAGTCAAACTTATTATAAATTTCCCAAGCCAGTTTTGATAATTCTCTTGCCAATTTATATATTTCCAAATCTTTTACCGGAATGTATTGAGTTTCCATAAATCTCCACTTAATTTGAATCAATTTCTATATAGTTTCTATTTAATTTCCACTTAATCTCTACCTAATTTCTATATATTTCTTAACTCTTCACTCGCCCTTTTCGCCTCAATCGAATTGACCATAATGCCGGTTGATAGCTCAAACCCGGCTCGTTCCATAAAACGAGGGATAATTCTCAAGAACCAGTTTCCATAAGGTTGAATGTAAAAATTGTACCCGAAAGGTTTTTTTGAATAATGAGGGTTTTTATCATGGATTTTTTTCAATTTTAAAATCATTGACTGCAAAATAACAGCTAAACTTTTAATTTCGCTGTCGTTTAGGTTTTCAAATTTATTTTGACCTAGAGCCTTAATCCAAACTTCATAACACCACTCAGAATATTCTGGACAGTAAGAGACAAAGTCGCTATTTTGTTCAATAATGTTTATGACTGGTTGGGTCGGTATAGTGTTTGTTGTAATGTTATTTGGCACAACTGAAATCTGTGAATGGGGGTGTACTAGTGAAGCCCCGCTGATAAGCGAATAGTTGTGAAAAATAAATACCTTGCCTTTATCCTTCAAAAAATTAAAACGATTGATATAGGTTTTGATAATATTTTCGACTTGGTTAAGCGAAAAATCTTCAATATTTTTTTCGTGATCGGGTGAGTGAACGACGACCTCATGAATATCAGTAATTGGAAACAGATTGGCAAATACGCGGACAGTCCACCCTGGTTTGTTTACCTCTCCTTCCCCAATCCTATAAACCTCAGGCGGTGTATCTGATTCATTGCCAACGCAAAAAGGACATCGAAAAGGTTTGCCGTCCATACCGGTACGAGTTACACGGGCCGGATTACTAACCATCCATCGGGTTTTGGTAAAGTCGAAAATGTAGTTTGACATAACCTATAAATATTAAATATAACAAAAATACATTATAATTTCTTTATGATAATAATCGTCGGTCTCGGCAATCCTGGCCCTAAGTACCAAAATAACCGGCATAACGTCGGACATTTGTTTGTGGATTATTTAATTAAACAATTACGAATTACGAATTACGAATTAAAAATAGTCAAAACTGACTGTTTTATGAATGTATCCGGTATATTTATTAAAAAATTAATCCGCAATTCGCAATTCGAAATAAAAAATTTAATAATTATTCACGATGATTTGGACATACCGTTAGGTAAATTCCACATCCAGTTTGGCGTCGGTCCCCAACTCCACAACGGATTAGAATCGATCGAACATCATCTAAAAACTAAGGATTTTTACCGGATAAGAATTGGGGTTGATGCAAGGAGTATGGAAAACAAAGTATCAGGCGAAACTTATACTTTGCAAAACTTTTTGCCTGATGAAAAAAAATTATTAGAAAAAGAAATCTTTCCCAAAATTTTTGCTCAGATGAAATTAAATTTTAAAATGCTATAATGATTCAACTATGAAAATTCTTTATCTCTATATGTTCCCTCTTTGGGGCAATGGATCGGGCAATTGGCTCCGCCGTTTAATTTATAGTTTGAAAGAAAAATATCCCAATGATTATCAAGCGGCTATCGTGGCTCCGGACTCAAGAGTTCTAAAACAAGCCAGAATTTTTCGACTTAAACCGCCAATCACCGGCGTTTTTGTTGGTAATCCGGAACTGCCAATTGCCAAAAAATATTCAAAATTTAGCCCGGAAGAAATGATTCTCACTTACAACTACTATCTGCTTCGTAGCGCAAAAGCGATTGAAAAATTCCGTCCAAATGTCATCCACTGTTTTCACACTGCTTTTCTTCCGCCGATCGCCAGACAGTTGGCTAACTTATATAGAATCCCCTATCTTATCACCACTCACGGCAGTGACCTCTACTATTTTAAGGAGGATAATCGTTGGAAAACTCAGGTTCGAGATGCATCTCTTCGCTCTAAATTTATTACTGCCAACAGCAACTTTACCCGTCAATGGTACTTAGATATGTTCGGTCATGATTTATCAAAAAAAACAAAAACTATTCCGGCTGGCATTAGCAATAATATCGATTTTAATCGCGACGTCTCCTGGATTGACAAAAAATATCATTTTCAACATGAAAAAATGGTTCTTTTTACCGGCCGGTTGACCGAACATAAAGGAGTCGAGTATCTGATAAAAGCGGCTCGGCAAATAAAAGCCGAAGTTATCATTGCTGGAGACGGTCCGGAAAGAAAATATTTAGAAAGTTTAATATTAAAATTTAAACTAACTAACGTTCATATGGTCGGTTACTTCTCCTATAAACTCGATACGATTAACGACTTTTATTTAAGAGCCGACGTTTATGTTGCTCCTTCTGTTTGGAACGAACCATTGGGTTTAGTTATTCTCGAAGCCATGGTTAATAAAACTCCGGTGGTTGTCAGTCGGAAAGGCGGAGTGACCACTCTTGTTAAAGATGGTTATAATGGTTTTTTGATACGACCAAGATCCCCCAAATTGATTGTTGAAAAAGTAAATCTTTTGCTCCAAGATGAAAAACTAGCTGAAAAAATGGGAGAGCGTGCGTATAAAACTGTCACGGAAAAATTCAGCTGGGACAAGATTGCAACAAAATTTTATAATCTTTACGATAAATGCTTGCAGAAACCTGTCGTTACAAAAAATGGCATATTAAAAAAAATTGAGAATATAGTTGCCAAGAAACAATAACTCCGTTATGATTAGGATACGATGAAAATTCTTATAGTTTCACTTCTAAAAAGAAAGGTTACTCCCGAAATTCCTGCTGCCCGTCCTCGAGTTATTTACGAAATTGCAAGTGGTCTAGTCAAAAAAGGCCATCAGGTTAGTTTATTGGGCACCGCTGACAGTCGCATTCCAGGCGTTGAAATAATTCCAGTCATCGAAAAAGGTTTTGTCGAAATGCCCGTCTTTGAAAATCCATTTTATGCTGAAACTGCTTATTTAGTAAAACTTGCCAAAAAAATTGAGAAAATTGGAAATGATTTTGACATTATCCATAACCATACTTATCCAGAATTTATCAATCTGTTAATCGCCAAAAATATTAAAACTCCGATTATTTCTACCGTTCACGCTCAAGCTTTTCCAGAATATGATGAAGTTTTAAGCTTATTCCCTGAATGTTACCATATTTCAATTTCCGAAGCCCATAAAAAACTTTTTAAAAAGGCAAAAATTTATAAAGTTGTATACAATGGCGTTGATACAAATATTTATTCGTATCAAGAAAAGAAAGAGGATTATCTTTTATGGTTGGGTCGACTTTCTAAAGCGAAAAATCCCGATGGCACATTTATGGATCCGAAAGGAGTCAGATGGGCGATTAAACTGGCAGAAGAAACCAATTCTAAATTGATGATGTCAGGAAATATTGAGGATATGAAATTCTATGAGACTGACGTAAAACCACATCTGTCAGACAAAATTCAATGGGTGGGCCCTCTGTCTTCCGAATTGGTTTTGACAAAACCTGAAGTCGCCAAACTAATGCAAAATGCTAAAGCCTATTTGATGCCAATAAATTGGTATGAACCGTTTGGACTGGTAATGGCCGAAGCAATGAGCTGTGGAACACCGGTGATTGGTTTTAATCGAGGCGCAGTCTCTGAATTAATTGTTGACGGAAAAACCGGTTTTGTAGTCCCACCTGAATCCGGAATTGATGGTCTGAAAAAAGCTTTAAGCAAAATTGGTCAAATAAAACCACAAGACTGCCGTGACCACGTCGTCAATAATTTTAGCACTGAAAAAATGGTTGACAACTACGAAAAAACCTATTTAGAAATTCTTAAACAAAGACAGTCTTAAATAAGACTGTCTTTATAAAGAGTGTCCCCATATGAAAAAAATCGCCCTATTACATTATGCCTATCCCCCAAATGTTGGAGGTGTGGAAATCATTCTTAGAGAACATGCTAAGATACTAAGTGAAACGGACTATCAAGTTACAATTATTACCGGCGACGGCGAAGAAAAGAACCCAAAAATAAATTTTGTCAAAATACCAGAAATCCAGTCAATTCTAAAATTCAATCCTGTTCTTTATGAAAAAATTATTGAAAAAGGCATTATTGATGACAGTTTTTATTCTTTAGCTAAAACGATTCAAGATAAATTGGAAAGTCATCTAGATCAACAAGACGTCATTATTGTTCATAACATGTTGACCCTGGTTCATAATTTGCCGTTCGTATATTTTTTAAAAAACTACCTCAAAAAAAATCCTAATAAAAAACTTATCGTTTGGTCTCACGATCAAACGTATATTGATGGAGAAAATATTCTAAAAGAAAAGCCAGGTGTCAATCTAAATAAAGAAGAAAGAGATTTATTATTAAAACCAATCAATAATGCGATTTACGTCATAATTTCCAATACTTTTAAAGATCTATTGGTAAAAGTTATGGACCTTTCAAAAAATCAAACAGTTGTTATTCCCGATGGTATTAATTTACAAAAATTCTTAGAAATAGATGAAAGTATTTGGAAAGTGGTTCAAGAAAAAGAATTATTATCAAGTTATCCGCTGATACTATCTCCCGTAAATATTATCTTTCGCAAAAACCTGGAATATTGCTTAGATACTATATTTTTTTTGAAAAAATATTTTCCAAATATTAAATATATTATTAGCGGACAAGTTTCTAACCATCGAAAAAATCAAGGTTATTATGAAAAATTGTTAGCTCAAATTAATGAACTAGATTTAAAAAATAACGTCGTTTTTCTAAAAGATTCATTTGAACGATCTTTGGAAAACTCCGAGATTCACGATCTTTATGATTTGTCTGATCTTGTGCTCTTTTTTTCTAACGGTGAAAATTTCGGCCTACCTCTACTTGAAGCTGCCCTCACCAGCACCCCTGCTTTTGTGTCAAGCCTAAAGGTTTTTCAGGAAATAGGTGAAAATAATTTATATAACGTTGACACGGTTAATCAGACAGCCGAACAAACAGCTGATATTATAAAAAAATTCTTAGACACTAATAAAGTTATAAATTTAAAGAAAACGGTTCGGCAAAAATATAATTTGGAAACGATTATTAAAAATCAACTTGCTCCTCTTTTATGAAAATCATATTTGTCGTCCATGGACTTGGCGAATATGCTCAAGCTCAGGCTGTTGCTGACTTACTTCAAAGAAAAAAAGAAAATATATTCTTCTTGAGTAAAGACAAGTTAATTAAAGATATTGCTTTTAATGATAACTTCAGTATTATTGATGAAAAAGACAACATAAATAATATTTTGGGTAAAATAGAAGCCGATGCTCTTTTTCTCTGCAACTCGCATACAAATATTCCCTATGACTTGGTTCGTCCGAGAAAAATAAAAAAAATATTTTCACTAGATTCCAACTGGTTATTTAATAATAAAAAATACGATTCAGAAAATTTTCATAAGTTTTATACCTATCCATGGATTGACACAATATATGCTCTATTTCCGAAACCTATTTTTGAAGCTAATCTTAAAGAAAATGGTGGATATTATGAAGTTGAAAAATATTTTAAAAATAGAATCTATTGTCCTGGATTTGTACCAAGTGGCAATAGTCTAAATTCTTCCGAAAAATTAATTTTACGAAAAAAACATAAGATAAATAACGGTAAAAAAATCATTTCCTTATATTTTGGAGATAGAGCTTTCCATTCGGAAAAATATAATAAAATGGTTGCCGAAACTATGCGAACAATAAGCTTTATATTGAATAATCTTAAAAATATGAACAAAATTGATTTTGAAATAAAAAAACTTGATGAAGACGTCCCTGATAAACGAAAAAGTTCGGTTCATTTTGATGAAGAATTATCTATCACTGATCTTATGATTATGCACTATGGATATGGAACCCTTGCTCGAGTCTTTCATAAAAAAATTCCTGTTATCTGTTTTTTACCACCCGTTGAAAATGATATCCATTCTAATTATTTTGAATTGAGCCCCCTAATTAAAAAAAGCGCTATTAATCATTTCTTTTTTGATAAATATGAAAAAACGGAACTGAAAGATACAATTGTAAACTTACTGTTAAATGAATCTGCTATTAAAGATATCCGCCGTCACCAAGAAGATATTTTTGAGTCCGGAGAAGAAAACGTAGTTAGACATTTTTATCAACAGTTTAAATAAACTGCTATACTCTCCATATGAAAGTTTTATTCGCCGTTTGGGAATTGGTACCTTTCTTTCAAGTTGGAGGACTGGGTGACGTTGCGAAATCCCTTCCTAAAAAATTGCACGAGCAAGGAGTCGACGTCAGGGTGATTTTACCTTTTTATAAAGCCTTAAAACTACATAAGCAACAAAAAAAAGAAGTCAAAAAATTTAACATTATTTATGATGGGGGAAAACAAAAAGTAGTCATTTATCAAATTAGTTTTCTTGATGAAAAAATACCTGTTTATATAATAAAAAATGAAAAATGGCTCGACGTTCCCACGAGAGATACTTTCGCTTTTTATAATCTCTGTGTCTATGAGATATTAAAAAATAATTATCTTGATTGGCTTCCCGACGTTGTCCACTGTCAGGATTATCATACCGGTCTCATTCCCTTACTTATTAAACATAATAATCTCAAATTCAAAACTTTACTCACAATTCACAATCTAAATCATCAAGGAAAATCATCACTTGATGTTATAAAAAGAATGGGACTTGATCATAGCAAATGCCGAGTCATTCAATGGGAAACTAAAAAAAAGCAGATAAACTTTTTGCTTGAAGGAATCATTCATGCCGATCTGGTTAATGCTGTATCCCCCTCCTATGCCAAAGAGATTTTCACCGAAGAATATGGAAGCGGACTTGATGAAATTATTCGCAACGAAGGTCAAAAGATATCCGGAATTTTAAACGGGATAGACTATGATTCTCGTGATCCAATCCATGATAAAAATATTAACTTTCATTATAGCGTTGACCAATCTCCTATTGAAGGAAAACATCTTAATAAAAAATTTCTTCAAGAAAAACTTGGATTTACTGTTTCCGATCAGATTCCTCTAATTGGATTTATAGGACGGTTTGAATCCAAACAAAAGGGTCTCGATATCATGCATAAAATGATCAGACGTGTAAATTTGCAGAAGTTTCAATTTGTGATTCTGGGCCAAGGTGAAGTTGAATGGGAAGATCAATTTTTGTGGCTGGCCAGTTTTTACAAAAAAAACGTCGCCTATATTTCTGTTTTTGACAGAAGAATCGCTTCGCAAATTTATGCCGGGGCTGATTTTTTATTGGTCCCTTCTAAATTTGAACCTTGCGGGCTGATTCAGATGATCGCGATGAGGTACGGAACTTTACCAATTGCCAGAGCTACCGGTGGACTCAAAGATTCAATAATCGATGGGGTTGATGGTTTTTTATTTAAAAAATATTCTTCGTTTGATCTGGAAACCAAGATGAAACATGCGGTCGAGATTTGGAAAAATGATAAGAAACAAATTAATGAAATGATTTTGGCGGCAATGAAAAAAGATTTTACCTGGGACAAAAGTGCTCGCGAATATATTAAACTATACAATAAACTATGCAATCCGTCCGCGATATTCTAAAAAAATTCAACCCGCTTGAAGATAAATATGTTTCCCGGGAATTCCAAACATTTGGGATTCATTTAGCTAATAAACTAGGTGATGAAAGACGGAAAGGGCTTTATATGAAATTAGCAAAAAACGTCCCACGAGCTATTCTCGAAGAAGCCCTCAGATTTGTGATTGATGCAAACGCCCGTAACCGTGCCGCTCTTTTCATGTGGAAATTGAAAGAACTAAAAGCGTTTGACAAATAAAAAATTTTCATCCATACTAAAAATTAGATATTTATATTGAGCGAAGTCGAAATATGAAAGTAACCGTTTATACAATTAAGGACTGCGCGTTTTCCAAACAAGAAAAAGAATATTTGAATGCCAGCAAACTTGTATTTGAAGAAAAAGATCTGGAAACCAATAAGGATTTTCTGACAGAAATGTTGGCTATTTCCAACAACTTTGCCGGTACCCCGGTTACTCGAGTTGAAAAAGATGATGGAACGATTGCAGTTTTGAAGGGATTTACAAAAGAAGAATTTGATACGACTTTTGGATTTACCGCTTCTCCAACAACGCCAGGGTCGGAAAACCCGACCCCTACAGTCGTTCCGCCGCCAATCAATGACACGCCAATTCCCCCTGTTGTTGAAACCCCATCTGCTGAAGTTGTTTCTCCCGCTCTAATTCCAACACCACCTGTCGAAACACCAGTTGTTGAAACACCAGTAACGAATGACCCCTTAAAATCCGTCATGGATGATCTCCAAGCGAAAGCCGAACCAACACCTGCCGTTGTAGAGACTCCTCCAGCTGATGCCCCCTCGATCCCTGATTTCCCTGCAAAATAATTTAGATCTCCAAAACTAACTCATCCGTTGCAACTACTGTATTTGGAAAAATTTTTCTGGCTTTTGTTTCTGCAACTTTTCGTTTTTCAAAAGTATCGTAGAGATGGGCACCAAAGTGAGTCAAGGCAAGTTTTTTCACTTTTGCATCCTTGGCAAATTGGGCTATCTGGATTGGGTCAACATGCCCCCAAGATTTTTCCGGAGACTTGATATTGGAACATTCGTGAATCAGTATATCAACCCCTTTGGCAACTAAAAAACTATTGGGTCCGACTCCCGTATCACCCGAATAAGCAATAGATTTTCCTTCCAAGACAATCCGAAACCCATGATTATCATAGGCGTGATAAAGTTTTTTTATCCTGACTGGAAATCCAATATTATTGTCTCCATCTCTAAGTTCATTGAGTTTGATTTTGGTTTTTAACTGATAAACATTTTTTTTGTTCTGTTCGACCCCGATCGTGTACGGTGGATTGACCAGAGTATTGAAATCCGACCTTCGCCCTTTGGCAAAATACACATCTATCCCCTGTTTAAAATTAAATTTATTCAAAATATGAAGACCTGACACATGGTCAATGTGAAAATGACTAATGAAAAGACTGATCGGTTTATTTTCTTTGATATATTTGTCTATCTTATAAATTCCGTTGCCGGCGTCAAAGATAACGTAACGGTCTTTACTGTCAATTAAAATACAAGGAGTGTCTCCCGTCGGGGTCGAGTACCAACCGTTCGTACCGAGAAAATGGATTTTCATATTTTATTTTGGCAGGGATGCCAGGACTTGAACCTGGAAAATTAGTTTTGGAGACTAATGTGATACCATTTCACCACATCCCCTATCAAATTGTCAATTTTTCCGCAAACTAATTATAGACAAAGCTGAGCTCTAAAGCAATTTTATAAATGAAATGTTAAAATATTATCAAGCTCTTGTAGTTCAACGGATAGAATAGAGGTTTGCGGAACCTCTGATAGCAGTTCAATTCTGCTCGAGAGCACACAAACTTTAACATGTTTTGATTAAATATTAAAACAATTACTTATTGCGGTTGTTATTCCTGGAATATTTTCCTCTAATTTCTCTAAAACTCGGTGATAGTTATATTTACTATCGTCTGTTATTTGCAACGCTTGCCAAAACATAATATTCGTCACATCTCGGCCTTTTAACATATTTATCTGCTTTAATGATAACTCCGGAAAATGATTTGATGTTAATCCTTTTGTATATGCTCTTCTTCCATCAGATAAATAAGCATGTGACGATATGTGATTCTCTACAGGAACCATGACAAACAAAATATGACAATAAAGACCTCCGTAGATTGCAAGAGAAGAATTATGTAAACTGTTTCCTAAACAAGAATAATCTGACTGGATACCAGCTAACCTACCATATTGCTTACGAAGTTCTTTTAGTAACATTATCCTATAATGTACCAATACGAAGCTCAATAGTCAAATTAAATTGATATAACTCAACATTTTCACCAGCTCCCTCCTCCTCCCCCGCCTCCTCCACCACCTGAAAATCCACCACCGCCAAATCCTGAGGAAAACCCGCTTGATGATCTGGTCGGAGTTGCCGCGGTACTAATCGATTTAAAAGATGAATTTAAACTATTGACCAATAAATAACTATTAAAGTTCGCCCCGGAATAACTGTGATACCAATTTGGTTGGGTAATATTCAGACTTTCAAATCTTTTTGCCCAAATCTTCTCTACTCCAAATGCTACCGCAAATGGAAGTAATCTTTCAAACATCATCTGTTTATCAGCTTGAAATTCTAACTGCCTTTTTTGACTACTCAGAAAGTTTTTTAATGAAAAAGAGATGTTTTTAGCTTCAGCCCCATATTCTGTTTTCCTTGGCATCACCCGGCCAAAAAGAAAAGCCACTATTGCCAAAAAGAAATTACTTGTAAAAAGTGCTATTCCTGCCAGTACATAATATTTCGTCCGTGTAGTCTCTGGATTTTTGTCAAATAGTTTATCTTCGACAACCTGCTCATACATCTCTTTTTTTATCTGAACCACTTCGGCTGATAGTTCTTCATCTTTTATTCTTATTTCTTTTTCATTTCCAAAGAACTTTGTCATAATAGATCTTTCATAAGTGAGCAAGCCACTATCAATGTTCTTATTCTTGATTAAGTAATAGTCCCCCTTCTTTCGCTCATCAATTATTAAATATCCGCGTCGTGCAAGATCAACGATTGTGGCCGAAATATCTTTCATGTCAACAGTTTCATCCCCTAATGTCCCAACTTCCCCAGGAGTTAAAAACCTTTTTCCATCCTGTGTTTTTGGCGGATCAAACCAGGCAGTGGTTACTCCAGCCATTCCCTTCGGGTCTCGACCATATTTTATCCAACGATAAATAATATAAAAAGGTAAAAAAACATACCATATTAGTCCAATGAGACCCATTAGCCCCATCACCAACTTACCGACCCATGTTTCCCAAAAACTGACAAACTCTTTCGGCTCCAATACCGCCACAATATTTTTCGGAAAACTAATCACAACCGTTAGCCCTTCCCCAGAAAATAAAATTCTATTTGTCTTTATATTATCTTGAATACGACCCTCCTTCGCTAAAGCTTCGGCGGGTAAATCGTCCACAAAATAATTACAATCAGAAACTTTACTTCCATAGATGCCTGTATAACAAGCGGTTTTAATATCTTCTTTTTTTATTTCCTGAGGCCATACAACCTGCGAGGTTGTACTGGCAATCGGAATTTGCCAGTCGTTTCCTGTTACATTCCAATAAAGCTCATCATGATCGGAAAAATAGGTCAGCGCGCCTGCAACTTTGTAAGAAATAACATACGTGTGAATTCCTGTAATTAATTTGTCAGCATCGCCTATTTTTAATCTGATGTTTTTTTCGTCAATGAAGGATCTTGAAAATTGGTATCCGCCGCCCTTTTCATCAACGACCGAAAAATTGTTAAATTCCAACTTATATTTTTTTCCATCTTGATTAGTTTTTATGAAAGGAATTTCCCGGTAAATACCGTGTTTTTGTAAACTATCAAAGTTATAGATGATTGTTTCTTTAACATCAATTGTTCCATCTTTATTAATTAATACTTCGGAATGAAAAGATTTTATATGTTCACCAGTAATGTTATTTGTTGGTTCAACTGAATCTGTTGGATAAATCGCATTTAGATTAACCGCGTCGGGTTGAATATCATCAATCTGAGCCGAAACAGGAAAAGTTAAAACAAAAAATAAAAGAAGACCAATTAATATTTTTTTCATTGATAAAATAATATCACAAAAATAAATCTAAATGACAAAATCAAAAAGACTGGTATTTTTCACTAATGTATTTATTTCATCCATTGCGTTAGAAGCGTTCCAATGACTGTTTTCGTCTATTACTTTATTTATTCTTAAAATAGTTTTTTTTATCTCTTCAGTAAATTGTTTAATAGAAGCACATCTAAAAATTGGAAAACCAAAATATTTTTCATCCAGTTCTGACAAATTTTTTTTTAATTGTTGTAACTCATTAAAATGAGGTTTAAGTTGTTCTCCGATAGATTTAATGAAGTCATCTTTTAAATTTTGCAAAAATCTGCCTTCAATCTGTTGTTCGACAAAAAGATTGGCTAAGGTTGGTGAATAATGTTCTATTTTTCCTCTTTTTTGGATTAAATCATTAATTACATCCAAAACAACTGATCCTACCCGTGATTTTTTTTCTTGTTTAGAATAAGGTTCGTTTCTAATTCCTCTGTGGTTGTGCAGGGTATATCTAATATATTCTTGATTATCACCGTCAATGATTTGTCCTTTTACTATTAAGTTTGAACAAATTTTATTAATAATATTTTTAACCGCTTCTTCATTAAGATTTCCTTCAAAGAATTGAGGAAAATTATCAATGGTGGACAGAATTATCTCTTCGGTATTATCAATGGTTATAGTTTTATCCTGAAGAACATGCTTTTTTGAAGTTGAGTAGGCTTCATTTAAATGAGAAAAATTTAACCAAAAGCTTTCTTTTTGCGGATCAAGTTTGTCAATTACTATTTGATTTTGTTCATTTCTTTGACAAAATATAGAAATTCTACCATTTTTTGGGTTAAATCTAACAGTTTCATATTTAATAAGTGGTTCATATACATCTCTTATTGGAGGTAACATAGAAGGATCTATTTCTTCCATTTGCCTTCTTTTTTCTATTGATAAATCTATACTTATTCTTGACTTTTTCCTTTTATTAATTATCCTTTCATAACCTATTGTTGTCATTTAATAGTAATTATCTCACGTCTGTAAACAAATGTAAAGATTAGAAGTTGAATTATTTTCTGTTAAAATGATTGAATGCAATATAAATTGGCTCCAGAAATAAAAAGGCAGATCAGGGCTCTGATTAAGGAATTGAAGTTTGTTCATATTAAACCAAATCAGATTCATTGTATCCGTTCATTTGACGCTAAAACCAGAGCTTATGCCCGCATCTGGGGCATGTCTCGCCTATTTAAGGAAGTGGCCGGACTTGAACCAAACTATATTATTGAAGTAATTGCCCAAAGATTTGATAAACTGCAGGAAAGAGAAAAAATTAAAACGTTAATTCATGAGTTAATGCATATTCCAAAAACTTTTTCTGGGGCTTTACTTTCCCATCGCGGACCGCATCATGAAATTAACGACCGGGAAGTCGAAAGGATAATTAGAAGCCTTGAAAAGTAATTATGAAAAAATTTATAATTATTGTAGCTGGTATTTTTTTAGCATTTGGAACGTTTTATTTTTTAAGAACCTCCCAGTTTTCCAAAAAAACCAATAATACGCCTTCTTCAAAACCAAAGTTAGAACAAACCGTCTACAACTTTCTTCTTTTAGGTTATGGTGGTGGAGCTCATGAAGGGACATATCTGACCGACACAATAATGGTTGTCCATGTTGACACAAAAATAAAAAAGGCGACTCTTATTTCAATTCCTCGGGATCTTTGGATAAAATTACCAACAAAGTCTGGAACAGATTTCCATACAAAGATTAATTCTGTATACCAGCTTGAACTTTTTCCCAAGGATTATCCTGACCTTAAGCAGATAAAGGCAAAAACGATTATTTCCAAGATTACTGGTCTTTCAATTGATGGCTATGTGAGTGTTAATTTTGAAGGCTTTACCAAAGCAATTGATATTTTGGGAGGAATCGATATTGATGTTAAACGATCATTCACTGATCCAGAGTACCCAATTACAGGCAAAGAAAAAGAATTATGTGATAAGGATACTGAAGAGTTGTTCAAAAAAGCAGCACCCTTTATTACTCCTGGGTTTAATCCTGATGAACGAAATATGCAATTCAAAGATAATCCCAAGCTTGAAGAGTTTATTAAAAATGCTACCGATTCACCGGAACTTGCCTTTCCCTGCCGTTACGAAAAATTAGAATTTAACAAGGGCCTTGTTCATTTGGATGGCGCAACCGCGCTGAAATTTGCCAGATCACGCTACGCACCAGAGGACGGCGGCGATTTTAATCGCGCTCTCCGGCAACAACAGGTAATTGAAGGTATAAAAGATAAAGTTATTAGCTTTGGTTTTATTCCCAAAATAATTCCTTTAATGGATGAGTTTAAAAAAGATATCAAAACTGATATTAATTCAGATATTATTAAAAAATTAATTGGTCAAGCGGATAAAATCAAAGAATACAAAGTAACGACATTTGTTTTGACCGACCAAAATGTTTTGAAAAATGCGGTATCTGACGATAAACAATATATTCTCATTCCCCAGGAAGGAATAGACAATTGGTTCGGCATCCAAAAAATAATCGCCTCATCGGCAGCCATTCTTAAATAATTTTTTTGATTTTTTCAATTACTTGATCAATTCTTCCGTAAATGGTTGCCCCGGCCGCATTTTTATGACCGCCGCCGCCGAGTTTTTTGGCAATAACTGACACGTCCGTGTTTTTCTTTGATCGAAAACTAACCGCAAACTTGCCTTTCTCCTCTTCAATCAGGGCAACGCCGAACTTAATATTTTTAATGCTTCGAAAAAAACTATCTGCCACCGTTTCTCTGACTCCTCTTGGTTTTCCATATTTTTCAAAGGTGATATAATCTACTGCCGACCAGACAAATCCAGCCCCCTGTTTCATATTTTTCAAAAATTCACCTAATAATTTTACGAAACCAAAACTTAAGGAATCGTTAAACTTTTCTATCAGTAGATTATAGTCGGCACCCAATTTCATTAATTCGGAAACGTTTGAAAATGTCACTGCCGGATCTTTTGGATATTTGAAAAACACCGTATCGCCAGCGATTCCAGAAAGGAGTGATGTTGAAATATCTCCATCAATATCTACTCGCCAGTCTTTCAACATGCCATAAACTATTTCTGCCGTCGCCGAGGCTTTGGTGTCCAATAATCTATAGACGTAATCTGTCCAGTTGTTGGTCAGATGATGGTCAATAATAATTTTTTTGATATCCGGTAATTTAATTTCTTTACTGCCAGTGACAATGTCATAGGATCCGGAATCCAGGATTAGAAACAAATCAAAAGAGTTTATCAAGTTTGTCAAGTTTATAAAGTTTGTAAAGTCGAATGTCACAACTTTATCTGCGCCTTTTAAGAATTTAAAATTCTCCGGAATTTTATGAGGGCAAACTAAAGTCACTTTTTTTCCCATCTTAATTAAAGCTTGATACAGCGCCGTCGCCGATCCAACTGAGTCAAGGTCGGGGTTACGATGAACATTTATTAAAATATTGTTGAAGTTTTTAATTATTTCAAGAATTTTTGAAGATTGTTGATAGTGCATAGGCATTATTTAAATAATTTTTCCTCCTTTATCTCAAACTCCTCCCCATCCGACTCAATTATAAGATATCCGGCATTTTTCATTGGTCTTTCTGTATATTCGGGAATTTTATAATCAACATAGCTTAAAAATGCTCGTAATAATCCTCCGTGAGTGACCATCAAAACATTTTTTCCTAAATATTTGTTGGCCACTTTTTTCATAAATGGAATTAATCTTGAAATAATATCTTCATCATTTTCCACATCAAAAAGATTTAATTCTTTTTGCTTTTCTTTGCTAACAAGCATGACTTCTCCAATTGTTTTTCTCAATACGTTTAGAGGTTTTCTTTCAAATCTGCCAAAAAATCTTTCTCTTAAAGTTTTTATTGTTACAACTTTTAGTTTTTTTTCCGCAATAATAATTTCCGCCGAATTTTTTGCCCGCAGTAAATCGGAAGAAAAAACAGTGGTAAAATCAATGTTTTCTAGTTCCTTCCCCAACTGTTTTGCCTGTTCTTCCCCTTTTTTGTTTAAAGGAACATCCGAATGACCCTGAATTAATTTTTTTTCGTTCCACTCCGTCTCTCCATGACGGGTAAGATAGATTGTGCAGTAAGTATTTTTCACAGATAAAGTTAAATTTATTTTTGTTTTGGCGGTTCTTTTTTATTCCTACCAGCAATATATAAATATGCCGCGGTTACAATAACAATGGAAGAACTGACAATCGCTCGTTTTGCTTCAAGATTAAGCGCTTGAAACATTTCTAATAATTTAACGGCACCTTCCATATTGGAGATATTATAACACCAGAATCTATATTTTTTTAATAATTTTGTGCGGAAAGCATGGGACGCTGTTGGAACTTTTTATTCCTAAATTTAACAAAAATTAATTAAGGCTTAAGAAATACTCCTGCTGAAACAATAATAAAAATTCCTATGGAATTTAGCACAAATGATAACAAAATAAATTGACTTGTCTTTAATTTTGAAATCCCCATCAATCCAACCCCCATTTCATCTGGAAGCGGAGATGCAATAATAATTGCTCCCAAAACTGGCAAAGTCCAACTAAAATATTTTGTATGGATAAGGTGTTTTAATTTATCACTCCCAAAAAATTCAAAAAAATGTTTTATTTCATTGATAAGACCCTTATTTTTTATATATTGAAAAATAACAAGATCTCCAACAACGGCACCGATACCGGCAATTATTCCTATCTCAATGGGATGAAGTGTTTCGGCAAGTAAAAGAAGTAAAGCTGTTCCTATTGATACAGAAAAAGTTGAAACAAATAATATTCCTCCAAAAAAAGCACCAATATAACCAAAATTTCCCAGATGAAATATTATTTCTCGAAAAAACGTTGTTTTAAGTAAAATTAGTCCAATCAAAATGCTTATCCCAAAATATGTAAGATTCTTATAATGATACCTATGCCATTTTTTCTGCATTACATCCATTTTTTCAGTATATCAGAAGTCTGGAAAACCAGGGCGGAAAGGGCGGGATTTGAACCCGCGCGAGCATTGCTGCTCAAAGGGTTAGCAACCCTTCGCTTTGGACCACTCAGCCACCTTTCCTATACTGTATTTTATAATATTTTGTGCGTTTATATAATTTGGTTCGAACTTATTTTATCAAAAATTCTTAATGGAAGACAGTCAAGAATTTTTTTAACAATTGCGACACTTCGCTATCAATTTTGCGACATGACGAGCTTCAAATATGGGGGCTGGGGACTGTGGGAGCGCTAACGATTAGAGCCGATGGTTTGGGTTCTTGGGGTTGGGGGTAAGGCTTTGTCTGTCTGGGAGCTGGGGAACTTCCGACGCCAGACCGAACGACTGGCCAACCAGTCAAGTTAGCCGGACACTCAACCAACCCAACCAAACCAAACGAATGGCCATTCTGTCAGGCGGTCAAACTTTCAAACACCACACGCCCTCGCTAATCGCTCGGGCATCTTCCTCCTTCGCCTCTCCGGCTACGGAGGACAAGCCCGCCTCCCTGATGTTAAGCTGGTCGGCGGATATTAATGTATTATCTTAGTCGTCCGCCAGAGCTCGACTCCTCCACGTCCTAAAGATATCAGCCCTCGCTCCCGCCCGACTGAGTCGGGATCCGCTCGGGCTTATCCCGCCTCCGCTCCGCTCCGGCGGTTTCTCGCTTCATTCCTTTTCCGGTCGGGGGGAAGTTGGCAAAAAATTAAAAAGTACTGAATTTTAAGCAAAAATAAACTTTTATGAAGGCAATTTTAACTTCAAGAAGTAGGAATTAATTCTCTCTCAAATTGTTGAAGCACTTCAGAAGGTTGAAAGTTTTTTTCTATGTAAGTTTTAGCTTTCTTTGGATCAGGTTCATCATAATCCGGAACGAATTCAACTGTCTTATTGTCAAATCATAGCTATCTGAGGGGATGATTCGGAAGGAGGCATCAAATATAGTTCAAATATTTGAAGCATACTGGATGGTTTAAAATTTTTCTCTATATAGGCCGTCACTTTCTTTGGGTCCCTCTCATCATAAACAGGAACAAGTTCAGACGTCATTATGTTTCTAACATTCTTCGTAAACATTTGAAGTTTGGGGTCGCCATCATCATAATGCCATCCTTGTGCGTCAAAAAAAACCATACCTGCATCCATCATTTGATTAATAATAAATACAGCTGAATTATAATATGGTTTTCTTGACTCGTCATTTTTCAAGGAAAGACTTCTTACTTCTCCAGCAAAGATTGCTTTAAGAAAGGTTCTCTGTTCATTTAAATCAAGCCACTCAGGGGCGGCGGCTATAATTGTTGTGTCAGCTTTATGTTCCTCAATCTGAGCATATTGACCCGCTCCAATAAGATCCCTTGTATCTTCTTGGACAAATGCATTATGGGCAACTTCATGACCGGCAACGTGAATACCCGCGGCGAATTTAATTAAATCAGGTTCGCTATCAAATTGTTTTTTTACAATATCATCTCCAAACATTTTAATCAATATCTCGCGTTGAACAAGCCAACGCTGATGCATAGTTTCCGAATCAAGAAAAATTTTTACGCCATCCTTTATTCTTACATCTGATCGATTTGGAATATTTTGACCTGCTGGTCTGAAATCCAACCTTCTTCCTGCTAGTTGCGACGTAAAGACTCCGGCAATTGACGCTTGCATCGGACCAACTGACGTCTGTAAAGATTTTTTATCTTCATATTTTTCTGATAGATATCCGATCATATTTCGTTTTGTGACTTCGGTAAGTTCATTTATAGCTGAAGCTTCGGCTCGATCATCTCTGAAGGTAAGGGCTAAATCAGGTTCTACTAATAAGCCATTTGGATCAACGTATGATTCCATTGGATGAATCGGTTGCATTCGACCGGATACTTTCATCCATTTTTGGTCAACCAGCTTCCAAAGTTCTTCATGCTCCATGGGAACTTGAGAAGTTATTGCATTTCCAAATGCGTCATAATAATCAGCAAGATTAATTGATTCAGGATGATCAACTTCGCGTAATTCCTCAGTCATCTGTGTAATAGTGGCACCAATTGCGTTTACTTCTTCAGGAAATTCTTCAGCATATGAAGTTATTGTAATGTTATCCGCGCTCCCTTTTAAAATTGAATATATAAAACCGTCAGGTTTACCTACCAAACCACATTCAGCCAAGACTTTATCTTTAGCCTCTGGGTTTTGTTTTAATTCTGTCAATAATTCATTTCCTACAACTTCTTTTCGCCATTTACGATACAAGTCATCAAACTGATCACCTAAATCACAATGACCTAATAGCACAATTTTTTCGGCTTGAGAGAGGTCAAGTTTATTTTCGCCTCTCACAATCTCACGTATCATTTCACGTTCAACTTGTTTTTCAAAAGAAGTAGTCGCGAGTAAATTATCATATTCAGGTGACGCAGGATCTACTTTCCCAAAGTCCTGGTTTCGGACTGCTTTATCAATCAAAACAGGGTTTATTTCCCCCTCAATACTACGTCTGTGTTTTAAAATATCTGGTTCCTTAGACTGAAAATAGGTATCTTTAGCAATCGTTGAAACCGAGTCAAAAAAAGTAGCAATACTTGTAATGTTTTTGAGCGAATCAACACTTGGAGCTATTTCAGCAGATTTTAACCCTCGTCTTATAGCAACCCTCATTTCTATTGCTTGTGCCATAGTTTCAGGGAGATTATAACAACGACATTTTCCTATTGCAAGGGGATTTATGTCATTAACAATCTCGTGTTAATTTTAAAATTTTAAAAAATTAGTTATTAGATAAACTAGTTATTAATGCTTTCACAAATCTGTAAGTTCTTTCATTTGAATCAACGTATGTTGTTTCAACGGTTTTATGCGCTCCGTCAATTGTTGAGCCTAAAGAAATAGTTGACGCCAAAAGATTAGGATATTTATTACCTATCAAGCCACACTCTAAACCTCCATGGGTAACTTCGGTTTTAAGGTCATTTCCTGTTAATTCTTTGTAAACTCGTTTTGCAGTCTCAAGAAGTTTTGTGTTCTCTCTTGGCTCCCAACCAGGAAATGGTTTAATTTGTTCAACACTAATTCCAGGATATTTTTCAGTATTAGCGGCTATCTCAATATCTTTTCTTTGTTCATTCAAGTTCTTGACGATCGCACTTCTACTCATCATACTTATTCTTAAATCAGTTTCACCTGTTTCTATTCTGGCTAAATTTGTTGAGGTTAAAACACTTTCACCTGTCATTTCTTTAACACCATGTGGGAGATCTGTAATTAATTGCAAAACTTTAGATGAAGAATCAGACGATAACATCATATCTGACGTATCTTCGGAAGGTTCAAGTTTTGTATTAAAATTATCTTTTTCTTTTTCTAAATTAAACTCACTCCTGACCTTTTCTTTTGCTTGTTCTATTAATTCGCTTAATTTTTCTACTTGATCTTCTCTGACTGCAATAGTGGCTTTTGATACTTTTGGAATTGCATTTAACACGTCTCCACCATTAATTGATACAAGGTTAATATCTAAATCTTTTGAAGCTTCAGATAAAATCTGAGCCAAAACTTTAATACTATTTCCGCCATTTATATTTATTTCTAAACCTGAGTGGCCACCTTCAAGACCAGAAATATCTAATGAATAAAGTTTTTTGTCTCCGCGAGAAATTTTTTCTAAAGGCATTGTTATATGAGAATAACCACCACCGGCTGAACCAATAGTAACTTCGCCTTCTTTTTCACTGTCCAAATTCAACATATAATCAAAGTTATTTATTGATTCAAAATTGAGTTCTTCTGCACCACCTAACCCATCTTCTTCTGTAGCAGTTACTAATATGCCAATTTCACCATGTTGAATTTCAGGATCGGCAACTGTAGTCAAAGCCATAGCTACACCAATACCATTGTCAGCGCCTAAAGTAGTTTTATCGGCAGTTATTGAACCGTCTTCATGAACTATTGCGTGTACTCCATCTTTGGAAGGATCATACTCGGCATCTTTTTCCCGTTGAGGAACCATGTCCGAGTGACATTGTAGTATTATTTTCGGTGCATTATCATAACCGGGTGTTGCTGGAACATGAATAAAAATATTATTGTGAGGATCCCGTTCATATTGTAAACCAGAGTTAACTGCGAGTAATTCAAGATAGTCAACCATTGGTCCTTCTGAATGAGAAGGTCTGGGAATAGTGGTTATTTCAGCGAAAGTTGCCCATAACCGTGGAGTAATTCCTGGACGTTTATGAATTCCTTTTAAAAATTCAATTTGTCTTTCCCTTGCGCCTATGACTGCCATAATATTTAAACAATCATTAACTTCTGAGCCATTGTAACAAACTAATTCGCAATTGTCAATATTTTTTAATTATTTTTTAATTATTTCTTTTAATTCATTACTAATTCTCCATCGTTTTTGGTTATTAATTTTAAAGTCAACATAATTAGATAAAACTGCGGCACGACTTCCGGTAATTCCCATTATTTTCCCAATCTCTTTGAAAGTCTTATTCTGTTGACGAAGTTCCCAAGCTTGATAATACCTTTTCAGATTTCGTGCCATAGTCTTTATAACAAACAAAGCTCCCCGCCAATCGGCTTGCGCCCATTATCCTTTCGAATAATGACCCAGTATGGATGACTGAACGGAGAGCTTCCTTTTTCCATACTGGGATTACTTTCCACCATGCCCTAATAATATTCAGAGTTTAGGCGGACTGATTGTTAGGTAAATTATAATCTAAACTGTTGGAAAAGTGCTAAAATATAAACATGCCACTTTTTAAACTACAAAATGATAGCTTAGAACCAATCGTTTCCAAAGATTTTAAAGAAAAAACCCTCCAGAATATCACAGAAAAAAACTTAAACAAAATATTTAATTTAAAATTTGTTTCCACTGAATTTGCTTTACATAATTTTAGAATCGATACTTTAGCTTTTGACGAAGAAAACTCATCTTTTGTCATCATTGAATATAAAAAGGATAGAAGTTTTAGTGTGATTGATCAAGGATACTCTTATCTGTCATTACTTTTAAATAACAAAGCCGATTTTATTTTGGAGTATAATGAAAAAAATAATAAATCTTTAAAAAGAGAGGATGTAGATTGGACGCAATCACGGGTGATATTTATTGCAAAAGATTTTACTTCATATCAATTAAATGCAATAAACTTTAGAGATCTACCAATAGAACTTTGGGAAGCAAAACTTTATCAGAATGATATTTTTTTGTATAACCAACTTAAATCACCAGATACAAACGAATCTATAAAAACTGTTTCCAAAAGTAAAACCATAGAATCAGTAAGCCGAGAGATAAAAAAATACACAATATCTGATCATTTTAAAGAAGGTTGGGAAACTTCAAAAGAAATTTATGAAACATTGAGAGATAGAATTTTAGAGTTAGATTCTCGAATTGAGGAAAAATTTAATAGAAATTTCATTGGATATAAATTAGGCTCTAATAATATTTGCACTGTTCATACTCGGCAAACAAAATTAAACCTTTCTTTGATAAGAGTTGATAAGGAGGACTTAAAAGATCCTGATAAAAAAATAAAAGAAATACCTTGGAAAAAACTTGAATGGGGAAAACAATGTAAAGTTATTATTGAAAATAAACAAGATTTAGATTATACGATGTTCTTAATTAAACAAGTTTATGAAAAATTTTATAAATAAAAATTTTTTACAGCCTCAATATAAATATGAAAAATAAACTTGAGTTACAGTGGACGAATAAAAACAAAGCTTTATATTATGATCCAACTTCAAAAAAGTATGAATGGGTAGATAAAAAAGACCCTCGAGTTTCAGAACCACGTATCCTAATAGAGAAAAAACTTTACGGTGATAAAAATACAGAAAATATTCTTATCAAAGGTGATAATTTATTAGGACTAAAAGCACTTCTTCAAGATTACCAAAATTCAGTTAAATTAATTTATATAGACCCTCCTTTTAATACTGGACAGGCATTTGAACATTATGACGATGGATTTGAACATTCTATTTGGTTGACCATGATGAGAGATCGCCTTTTTCTTCTACATAAACTATTAAGAAAAGATGGAAGTATTTGGATTCATTTAGATCATAGCGAATCGCATTATTGTAAGGTACTGCTCGATGAAATTTTTGGTAGAAATAATTACCTTGCCACAATTGCTTATGAGAGATCCGGAAGTGCTGGAATTGGTCAAGGTGGAAAGTTTTTGGTCAATACGCACGAAATAATATTAGTGTATGCAAAGGATATAACTCGATTTGATGTATCAGATACCTTGAGTCAAGTTCCTTTGGAGAAAAAAGTAATGGTTAGATATAAATATGTCCTTGAGAATATGGGTAATAAGAAACTTATCCATGAATTTACTTCAAAATCCAATGGTGAAACTGTCAAGATTTATAAACATAGTGACTATTTAATTAAATCTATTTCATTAAGAGATTTTGCAAATAGAGAAGAAGAAATACTAAGTGAATATTTGGCTAATTTTACTAAGATTTTTCGCACGACTAATCCTCAAAAAGAAAACTCATTTCAACATGAATTACTTTCTTTTATGGACAAAAAAAATCTTTATTCAGTTGATTACATTCCAAGTAGAGGAAAGAAAAAAGGAGCGTCAGTTACAAACTACTACAATAATAAAGAAATTTGTGCTTGGTTGAAAGACTCTGCCTCGATAGTTGAAAATAGGATAGTTAAACAAAATAAATTAACAGATTTTTGGAGTCATGCAGATATTCCTAAGGCTGATCTGGCAAATGAAGGTAGCGTTGATTTTCGAAGAGGTAAAAAACCAGAGACATTATTAAAGAGAATTTTAGACATGACAACTACTAAGAATGAATATGTCCTCGATTCATTTGCAGGTTCCGGTACCACTGGTGCAGTTGCTCATAAATTAGGTCGTAAATGGATAATGATTGAGCTTGGTGAACATGCGGAGACTCACTGTTTCAAGCGATTAAAAGGGGTAATTGATGCAATAGATCAAAGTGGCATTAGTAAAGAGGTGGGTTGGCAAGGGGGTGGAGGTTTTAAGTATTTTGAATTAGGAGATAGCTTATTTGTTCAGGATGAAGATCTGAGACTAACTGTGATTAATCCTAAGATGTATAACGGTTCTTTGATACGTGCAGTATTAAAAGTTGAAGGGTTCAGGCTAAAGAATCCAGATAATGGTCTTCATGGGATATCAGGAACTACTGCGGCTCATGTCACCGAGCAATATCTTACACAAGAATACGTCGATACTCTACTCAATGAGATTGGAGATAAAGCTAAATTTATTGTCATTTATGCAAAAACTATCTCGTCAAAATTAAAAGTTCCAGAGTATATAGAAATCAGGAGAATTCCTGATGTACTTCTAAAAAAATTTAACGTATGAAACAAACAATGGAAAAAATAACTAAAGAATTAAATTTAAGGAAACCTCAAGAGCAATCGCTTATTAAACTTGACGCTCTCATGTCTACTTTCAAAATAGGAGAAAATGTTAAAGACGTAGAAGCAAAATTGGTTGGAAATATTAAATTTGATACTAATTTTCCATCATTTACTTTTGCTTTAGCAACTGGTGTTGGTAAGACTCGGTTGATGGCGGCAATGATTGCCTATTTATATTTCACAAAAGGATTGAAGGATTTTTTCATTCTTACTCCGGGAGAAACAATCTATACAAAAACGATAAATAATTTTACCCCTGGCGATAAAAAATATGTTCTTGATGGTTTGACAGAGTTCCCATCTTTTAATCTTGTGACCGGTGAAAACTATACTTATGCAGATTTTGGTAATAGATTATTCGATTCAATTAATATTTACGTTTTCAATATTCAAAAGATTTTTAATGAAAGAAAAGACGTTGAGTTTCGTTTCCATAAATATCGAGAAACATTAGGATCAAGTTTTGCTGAACTTCTTCAAAAAAAAGACTTAGTGATCCTTATGGATGAAAGTCATAGGTATCGTGGGACTGCTTCTCTTAACGCAATCAATCATTTACAACCTGAATTAGGACTCGAGTTTACCGCAACGCCAACAATTAGTACCAACATCGTTTATAGCTATTCTCTGGCCGATGCAATTAAAGACTCAAAGATTGCCTTGGATAATTTGACAAAAGGTGGAGATCCGTCCAACGGGTATATCAAGATCCCTGGAGTCATTACTCGAAGCGATGATTTTACTTATGAGGGCGATATTGACAAAATCAAACTTGAGGATGGCATTCAGTTACATCGTGTGAAGAAGACTTTGATTGAGGAATATTGTAGAAATAATAAATTAAAAAAATTATTACCAATTACGCTTATTACTACAAAATCTATTATCCATGCCAATGAGGTAAAGGCGATGATAACAAGTGACGATTTCTTTGGTGGGTATTATAAAGATAGAACTTTAGTTGTAACCAGCGCCGAGCCGGATGCAATCAGACAGCTTCTTCACGTTGAGGAACCTTTTAATAAATATGAAATCGTTATCCACGTAGAACAACTCAAAGAAGGATGGGACGTTCGTAATGTTTTTACGATTATTCCATTTAGAGCATCAATCAGCAAAACACTTATTGAACAGACAATAGGTCGAGGACTTCGACTTCCTTTTGGTCAACTAACTGGTATTGAATCACTCGATATTCTCGATATTATTTCTCATGATAATTATGCACGAGTATTATCAGTAGCTCATGAAGTAGCCGAAGGGATCTTGGTCAAGGAAGCAAAAAAACACGAAGATATGCGCCTTGAAACGATTAATCCAACCTCCGATAAAAAACTCTGGATTAATCTACCGGTCGTTGAGACAAAAGTATATTCATCAAATAAACTGGAATATTTCCCTATACAAATGAAACTTGAAGAGTTAAAAAAGATAAAAGCAAAGTTACTTCGGGCTGATATTATTACTCGAAAAACTGAACAACTTGATGCGAATATAGAAATTAAAGAAGAGATTAATCCTGTTAACCGCTTTGTTCGCCTTATCATTCTTGAGGTATCCGAAGTTGATTCAACATACAAAACTGTTTTGCAGAAAATTGTCAAATATTATCTGGATCAAATAAAGGTGGATAAAAAAACAATATCAGCATTGGTAAAACAACATGAGCAAACGATTCTTGATGATATGCTCCCTCAAATTCGAGCAAAATTATCCGAAGACACAAAGATTAAATTTAAAGTTCTTAATAAGGAATTAGGTTATGAATCATACACAAAAGCAGTAAAAGTATCATCGGTCAAACTCGATAAGGATGAAGTAACTGATGCCGACGCTCGGGGAAATATAATTAAGGGATATAAGAAAAGTGTTTATCCAGCCTATGTGTTTGATTCAACACAGGAAAAATTATTAGCCGATTCCCTTGATAAAGATAAGTCAGTGAAAAGTTGGGTAAGGTTACGATTAGGACAGCTACCGATTAAGTATTTATATGGAAGTAACTATAATCCAGATTTTGTTGTTGAGCGAAGTGATGCTAATTATCTGGTTGAGGTAAAAGATAAATCAAAATTGGACAAAAAAGAATCAGAGGTATTTTCAAAAGCAAAAAAAGCTGAGGAGTGGTGTGAGATAGCTACTAAAGCAACTGGTAAGAAATGGGTTTATAAATTAGTACCACATACAGCAGTGGACAAAATTAATACGTTTGATGCGATTATTAGCAGTGCGTATAAATTAAGACTCGATTAATTTATTAGCACCACAATGGAAATAAAAACATATGAGATACCAACAACTATTGGGCATCGATGAGCTCAAGAAGTGGTTCAAAATCGAAGTTAGTTTGGGAACAAATCAAAAATTAATTAATGATGACAAAGCAAGGTTATTAACCTTCCTCAAGTCATTTTCCGATCTTGAATTAAAAAATCTCGAACGGATTGCTTCTTATAAGATTTCCGCCAATACAACCGAGCTTTCGATAAATAAATCTACTATTCGTTTACTTCTTCTTAAAAAATTTATTGATGAAAATAAACCTTCAATAATCGGCGAGCTTTTGGGAACAACAATTCAAGGAAGAGAATTGGAAAAATATATTTTCTTCAAACTCTCGGAGCCCATTTTTTCCAATAGTTCATTGCCGGAGGATATTTACGCCTACTGCACTTTCCGTCGTCGTGGAAGCCCCACAACATGGTTAAAAATAAACAATGATCTTATTGGTGATCAATTAAAGTTAAAAATAAATGATCGCATTAATTCACTATGTAATCGTTTAACTCGCAGACTTCATAGTGCAAGAAAATTGAGAATGTGTCAGTCAGCAAGAAATCTTGTCATTTATTTAATCGAGAAACCTGCTGGAGTTGAAGTTGTAAAAACGGAGGATAGTAACCAAGAAGCACAAAAGGCTTCTTATTCACTTCTGGTTCTTAATACCCAAGATAAAAAGATCGGATATGTTTCAGGAAGTAAAAAAGAGATTTTTGAAGTCCAAACTTATATCAAGGAAGTGTTATTTCCTGAACAAATTTTTACTCCACGAAACGACGTTAAGTATGACGCAAAAGAACTACTTAAAAAGATTTTACTGATTGATATTGAGAATACAAGCCTGGAAATTGTAGGATTAACTCTCAACGACACAAATTTACCCAATAATCCCTCACTTAAACTTGAAAGTAGTGATGGAACTTCAATACAGGCCGCGATCACACAAATTGAAGACTTATGGAGAAATCTTGATATTTCAAGTATTAGACATATTGATTATTTACTTTCAGGCCAAAAGGTTGGGCTTTATTCTTATGGCGACGAGTGGAAGCGTCGATGTTTGAATGTCATATCAAAGGGAAAATCAATCCTTCTCGAGGAGAATTTATTGCGGGAGTTAAAAAATGTTCTTTCTGCTGAGATAAAAGAATCAAGGTTCATTACGGAAGATTTGAGTTTGGATTTTATTATTGGTAAATTACTTAAAGACAAAATTGTTTCCGTTGATCCTCCAATTCCAGAAGTGGTCGAAAAGACAATCGTTGAATTAGTTGCACAGGGTTTATTGAAAAAACCGAGAAAGGTTGCAAAACGTATGTGTGAAAATTGGGATTGCAGGACAGTATCGTGGACAAATTGGAATTGTCCTAACTGTAGTAGAGTAATGATTGTTGTTGGAGAAAGTATCACTATTGAGGTGGGAGAGGCAAAATTAATGAAACACCTCTCAGAGTTCTTGGCGTCTAATTTCACTGACTATGAGATTGTACGGCAAACAATACAACGTAAAAAATACAAAAAGACTGTAATCAGGTTGGTTAATAAAATCAAAGATGTGGCAGTTTATATTGTCCCTGTGTTCAGTAAAAAGGACCTCAATTTTTGTGAATTTTTGGCAATGGAAGGATATGGCATTATAACGTTATGCGATCCAAATATGGGTAGTAAGCGGGAGATTCTGGAAGCTAATGGATGTAGCTTTTTGGAACTTACCTTAGTAGTTACGGAATTCAAAAAATCACTTGATAACCAACAGAATGACTTGAAAAACAAATTGACTAATGCAATTGATCTCCAGGAAAACAATATGCTTACCAGGGTTTATAAACATCTTCAGGAGTCAGAAAAAACCTTAAGAGAAAAGTTGGTTGGTTATGATGAGGATCAATTTGAAATCGATCTCAAAAATATTATTCAGGCTTTAGTGCCAAACGTTGTGAGATTAGGTACAAAATTTAAGGGAAAATCTGTCCCAGATGGTTATTGTTCGTTCAAATCAAGGGGCAACAATTTACATAACTTATTTGGGTGGGATGCAAAATATAGCTTCTCAAATAACTACATCTTAAATTCTCGAGATTTTGTGAAACAACAAAATTATATTAAATGGTTACGTAATAATCCAGAACCCAAGTCTTTGGGAAAACTTCGGATTTATAGCTTAATATCAAATTTCAATAATATCAGAGGATTTATTAGGGTACTTACCTCTTTGAGGAAAAGTAGAGAAAAACCTTGGCGTTGTAAAATTATATTAATACACGATAGTCTAATAAGTAACTTGGCTTCTTGGATGTTAACCAATTGGAAAAAAGTAATTGAAAGCGGTCCGGTTATATCTGAAACTTTTTTTGTCTGGTTAACCAACAAAGAAAGAAAAAAAAGGAACAGGTGGACGTATTGTTCGAGTGAAGAATGGGCAAATTTGGAATCAAAGCTTAATGCTCTTTAATGATTTTGAGTCGCAAAGTTATAATTTGAGACATAAAATTGTTTTTATGATGTTAAAAATAACACACAAGGATAAAATAATTTTGAAAGATGTTGCATTGGCTATAGCTGATGCAATTGTTTCAAAGCTTGGATTGGACATTCCCTGGAAACTTTCAAAAGCTTTATATGGTGCAGGGATAAAGTTAAGACAAAAACGAGCTTTGGAGTGGGTGGAGATGGTAAGAGACAATCCTTCAATCTTTACCAAAGCGATACTTTCTGATGAGAGTTTTCAAGACGGATTTGTTGTAGCCCTTGAAAAATATCTCGTTGAAAGAAACGAAGAAAAAAGAAAGATTTTCAAAAACATCTTTTTGGGTTTTGCCAAAGCAGAGAATAAAACTAAGTTTCCACTCGAAAAGTTTGCTCACACTTTAACCCAGCTAAGCGAAGTTGATATAGAGGTATTAAAAGATGTGAAGGTCGACGAGAAAGGGCAAAACTATCAGATTTATGGTGGAAACTATAATAGAATTGAAAATATTTACAACTTAATAGGTTTAGGACTACTTCTGGACGTAACTGGAAACAGAATGGGTAATAATCCAGAAAATTCCCCCTTTGTTAAATCAACATTTTTCTGCAAAGAATTTGTTGAGTATTTGAAGCAATGATTATTAAACAGGGTTGTAATTTGGTATAAAAAATTGTTTTTCTGTGGTAGTAAAATAAGTTCGAATAATGCTTATGTCCGCCAGAAAAATCGATCTAAGTTCTTACGTTGTATTACTGCTCCGTCTTATAGTTTTTATCATTATCTGTCTGGATATAATATAAATGTGGTAATCGGTCGACGTTCATAAAATATATTCTAAGCTCTGCCGTCATGTTGGAGCCACCATTTTTTTCGAGTATTCTCAATACTAAATATAAGAGCCTCGAACTTCTGATAAACTTATTTTGATGTGGTACTCTAATTTTTATAATAATTTTTTAGACCATCAATATATAAGTTTGGGAATACAATACTTTTTACTTGCTCGCTTTGGCTCTCAGTTTCCTTTTAACCCCGCCAGTGGTAGTTTATACCATCTTTGCTTTGAGTTGCTTTTGAAGTCATACTTAATAAAAAATGGTTATTCACGTCATGAATTAAGATATAACTATAGCCATAATTTGGTAAAACTTTGGGATGAGTTTAAGAAAAAAGTCAAGAATAGCAATTTAGATAAATATGATTTAGTTGTCAAAAATTTAGATGCTTGGGAGAGAGTTCGCTACATTTCGCTTGATAAAGATAAGAATGTAAGCGAGATTTCAATTTCTAAAGGACACGCAGATAGTTTATATCTTAATGAAATCAAAAAAAACAGTTTTCACTCCCAGAATAGATTTATCATTCATACAGACGATATGGATGAACTTTTCTTTATATTTTTTTCAACATTAAAGATTCCCTCAGAAGAACTTCTTAAAGTCCCAGATTTTGTTTGGGGAAGAAAAATTTACGAACACGATAATAAATTTAATTTGGTAACAAACAATTTAAAATAAATAAAACTAATTATAATTGTCTTGAGGGTAATTATAAGTGAGACGTTAATTAAAATATAGGGTTAATTTATCTCTAATTCAAACTGTTTCTATTTAAATAAAAGCTATTATTTCCAAACCCCCACCCTCAATAGCTTTGCCTCTTTCTCCGCGGACAACAATTCATCCTGATATTTTATCTTGGCTCTTTTTTCATAAAGGACAACTCTGGCTAATCCATTTCTCACCAGCTCAATATTAAGATTAACTCCGTCTACAAATACATAACCTAAAGTTCTACCAAATTTATCAACCTTGTAATTCGTTTCTTGTTCAAAAGAAATTTCTTTTCCCAAGACTAAATTTTCAGTGAAAGCTTTTGCCTCTTCAAAAAAAGGTTCTTTAACTTCCGGAGCATTGACTCCATAAAGCCTAAAGGTTTTACCGTCACTCAACTTGAAAGTGTCTCCATCGCTAACTTCGGTAACAGTTATTGGACTAATATTAGTAGAAGTTTCTACTGGTAAAGTTAATTGGGTTTTAATTTTTTGTTTCTCAAAGTAACTCCCACCAAAGAACGATAGAAACATAAGAATGAAAACTACGATATAGGATAGGGTTTTATTTTTCATTTGTCATTAGCGTCTCGAATAATAATTCTCTTTCCTTTCTCGTCCAACTCAAATTCCAAATTCTGGTTTTGTCTCCAGTTTAAAGCTTTCAAGAATTCACGAGGGATAGTTATAACTTTAGAGTATTTACCTGATGAAGTAATCTTACGAATAATTTTCATGATGATTTTATTTTACACCTTTTGTTTTTTGGATTTCAACTAAACCGGTCGGAGCAATAACTAAAAAGCAAAATAAAGATTAACCGACCGGAACAGAAAACCATTAACAAACAAGTTCCCCTCTCCGCCAACCGGAGGAGGAGAGATGTTCTATGTTAAAACTAAATAAATTATGATGAGGATAGGGTGCATCTGGT
>ERZ1292625.881-Hain-H41-01um-R1-881-length-40250-cov-22_pt1 | contig 40250 bp, 34 predicted proteins | sample MGYA00564400_ERZ1292625 | MGnify/ENA primary metagenome ERZ1292625 (study PRJEB36523, sample SAMEA6512639) | groundwater metagenome | collected 2019-01-08 | study: AquaDiva: Metagenomics assemblies of 32 groundwater samples
ATCCTCGATTAAGTACGGCTTCAGGCCGTTTCCACGTATTAGCAAAGAGCAGAGCGTTAGAATGAAGCCTATCATACTTTACATGCTATGTCAACATAACTCTCCAAGCTATTCATGGGTTATACTATACACATGAACATAGTGTATGCCCTTCTCGCAGGACTGCTTCCCGCCCTTCTTTGGCTCGCTTTTTGGCTTCGGGAGGACAACCTTCATCCAGAGCCGCGCTCCCTCGTCGCTGGAACCTTCCTTTCAGGAATGGTCGTGGTGATCATAGCTGTTTTTTTTGAAAAATATGCTGCAGACATTATTTCTGATGAAAAATACCGCTATATCGCGTGGGCAGCCATTGAGGAAATCGCAAAATTCCTAGCTGTAGCCCTGATTGCCCTGCGGTCAAGGAATATGGATGAGCCTGTTGATGCCATGATCTACTGCATTACGGTAGCCCTCGGCTTCGCAGCCCTTGAGAATGCGCTTTTCATACTTTCTCCTCTCGACACAGGCGACGTTACGCGAAGCATCGTGACAGGAAACATGAGATTCATCGGGGCAACCCTCGTGCATGTGGTATGTTCCGCGGTCATCGGCTTCATGATCGGACTTTCTTTCTACAAGAACGCTTTTTTGAAAGCCATTTCGCTCTTGTTCGGAGTTATCCTCGCTGTCGCATTGCATGCAAGCTTTAATTTGTCTATAATTGACGAAACGGTAACGAATACGCTTAAGGTTTTCGGTTTGGTATGGCTTGCGGTCGTGGTCCTCATTATCCTTTTTGAAGAAGTGAAAGGAATCAAGCCGAAAGACGCGACGCAGGAGGCATAGATTTTATTAACAAGAAAAATAGCACAGCACTTTATACACAACAACATGGCAAAAGAAAAGAAATCATTTTTTGAAAGGCTCACCGGCACCGTCCGCATGGATGAAACGCGAAACGGGGAGATGAAGGTGCCTCAAGATGACGGCCGAGGCGTCGTAGCCTGGATGGATGAGGAAGAAAAAGACGGAGAACTCACCGTCGACGTCTACCAGACCAACGACATGATCGTGATCAAAGCCATGATTGCCGGCGTACGGCCCGAGGACCTCGATATCGCCATCACCCGCGATATGGTGACCATAAAAGGCAGCCGCGAAGAGGAGAAAGTCGCTCGTGACGACGACTATTTCGTACGCGAACTCTACTGGGGTTCCTTTTCAAGAAGCATTTCTTTGCCTGAAGAGATAGATGTGGACGAATCCGAAGCTATCGAGAAGCACGGCCTCCTCATCCTCAAGCTTCCGAAGCTCGATAAGAAGAGACAGTCGAAGCTGAAGGTGAAGACTATCTAATAAAAAGAATACGTTGTTTGTGAAGGACATTTCCTGAACAGACAACGTATTCTTTTTATTTACCCAGCCAACTTACACGTGTGCCGAGAACCAGATTCGAACTGGTGACCCTTCCCTCTTCAGGGGAATGCTCTACCAACTGAGCTATCTCGGCAGGTCTAAACTTACTGCATCAATTCCTGAAAATTCTTCAAAAAACTTTGCGAGGCTGTTGCGGAGCCGGCCTGCTCCCCACCGATACCAAGCGCACTTGTCATGAACTCGATATATGGCTGAATGAAGTAGAACGCTCCGATTGAAAGGCCGATGATGACGATCCAGTAGATGGCTTTTATAGCCATACTCCAGCGATTGCTGCGTCGAATTGATCGAAGAATATCATTATTCTCCTCAGTCAATTTGTAGGTTCTTTCAAGCAATGATCGCTCCTCTGGGGTCATAAAAATGAGTATATCAGAAAACCGGGAAAAATAAAGCGTTATGGTGCCCCCACCAGGAATCGAACCTGGATCTCCTCCTTAGGACGGAATCGTTCTATCCATTGAACTACAGGGGCATAGATAAAGACCAGCTTTCGCCGGTCCTCATACTATTTGATTCCGAGTGCATCCGCAAGCTCGCTTTCCTCGAAGCCGATCATGATCTTTCCGTCGACATCGATGACCGGAACGCCAAGCTGTCCGCTCTTATCCACCATGATCTTCCTCTGCTCAAGATCATGGGCAACGTCATGCTCGGTATATGCGACATTGTGGGCTGCCATGTACTTTTTTGCCTCAGCGCAAAAATGGCAGGTCGGGGTTGAATAGATGGTTACGTTCTTCATATGTGTATATTTAAATGATAATTAGGGCAATTCTATCATATTTGAAACTAATGGAACAATCGGTACCAGAAGCCCCGCGTCGTCGTAGCGGATGAAGAGGAAGCCGAAGACTGGGCATCGACGATGACCGCTACTTGCTCTCCTTCCTTGACCGCGCGAAACTTGGTGCGTATCTCGCTCTCGATTCCTTGGTCGGTTTTCAGATAATCGAGCGAGGCAGCAAGATTCTTTTCTCGGAGGACCAATTTATCAAACTCATTTCTTTCCTTTTCGAGATTCTCGGCGCTCAGCCTTTCCTTCTGATAGACGCCCCAGGCTCCCCGAAATAGGAGTACGAAGAGGATGGCAAGAAGAAGCAGGATGATCGGGGAATAGAGGATCTTTCTCAATTGTTTCTTCTTCTGGAACTCAAGCATTGAAGTTTATTATACATATAGTATACTATGCTTTACCTATGTTATTCCATAAGAATACGAAAAAGGCCGCAAATATCCTGATGGTAGTGGTTGGAGTGCTTATCATCATCAGCATGATATTGCTTTCTGCGCCGCTCAACTAGTCGGACCTCATCATCTTGATGAAGACCTCTTGAGGAATATTCACGTTTCCTCGTCCCAATTCCTTCATCTTCTTCTTTCCTTCTTTCTGCTTTTCCCACAATTTCATTTTTCGCGTCCTATCTCCTCCGTACATGTGCTGGGTGACGTTTTTCTGCATTCCTGAAAGGGTTTCTGATGCGATGATGCGTCCTTGAGCCTTTCCTTGGATCTTAAGCGTAAACATCTGCCGAGGAAGCACTTTGTGGAGCTTTTCAACCGAAGCCTTTGCCTCTTCTTCGAGCCTTCGTCGGGCAACAACGCGAGTGAAGGCGATGACTGGCTCGTCTGCGACAAGAATATCGAGTCGGGCAACATCAGCCTGCCTCATATCGCCGATTTCATAGGAAATGGAAGCATAACCTGAAGAAATGCTTTTTATTTCATCAAAAAAGTTTCTCATAAGTTCACGGAGCGGCATGACAAGAGTAATCGAATTCCTATTCTCTCCAAAATTATCCGTCGAGGTCACTTCCCCTTCGTGACTGAAAACCGCCTGCATAATGACGCCAAGATAGTCAGGAGGAGTAATGATTTTCATATTCACCAGTGGCTCAAAGACTTGCTTCACTTCGTGATCATCTGGGAAAAGTGCTGGGGAATATACGGTGATGGTCTTCCCGTTCTTGAGTTCTACGTTATAAGTAATGCTTGGCGTCGTGACGATCAAATTCAAATTGAATTCGCGGCGAAGTCGCTCTGTGATTATTTCGAGATGAAGCATCCCAAGAAATCCGCAGCGGAACCCTCTTCCAAGAGTTCCAGAGGCTTCTTCCTCGTGAGTAAAAGATGAATCGGAAAGGCGAAGACGGCCAAGAGCCATACGGAGCGCATTGAAATCATCCTGGCTTTCCGTGTAGACCGAAGCCCAGACGACAGGTCGAGGCGTCATATATCCATGAAGCGGGGACGTCGTGTCCCGAATAGAAGCAACAGTATCTCCAACAGAAGCGATACCAGGCTGTTTGATTCCTGTAACGATATAGCCGATCTCTCCCGCACTCAGACTGTCAGTCGGAGTATCGTCCGGAGCAAAAATTCCCACTTCAAGAGCTGTAAATTTCTCATCTGAAATCTTGAAAAGAAGCTGGTCATTCTTTTTCACTGATCCATTCATGACTCTGACGTACACAATAACGCCTTTATGATTTGAATATTGGAAATCGAAAACGAGAGATCGGAATTCTTTTGTTATGTTTTCTTCCGGAGCCTTAGGTGCTGGAACACGATCAATAACTTGATCAAGAAGATCGATAACCCCTTCCCCAGTTTTTCCAGAGACTTTCAATACATCCCTTTCTTCGCAGCCGAGAAGTTCGCAAACTTCGTGTATAACTTCAGTAACTCGCGCCAAAGGCGAGTCGATCTTTGAAACTACGGGGATGATGGTAAGGCCAGATTCGCGGGCCATATTGAGTGTAGTCAGTGTTTGAGCCTGTACTCCCTGAGTCGCGTCCACAAGCAGAATTGAGCCTTCCACGGCCTTTAGAGCACGAGAAACCTCGTAGGAGAAGTCGATATGTCCCGGGGTATCGATAAGATTAAAAATATGATTCTTCCATTTCATACGCACGGGCTGCATCTTAATAGTGATGCCACGCTCTCGTTCGAGCTCCATACTGTCGAGCACCTGCTCCTGCATTTTTCGCTTCTCAATCGTATTCGTCAATTCAAGCATACGGTCAGCAAGCGTTGATTTCCCATGATCCACATGCGCCATGATTGAGAAATTTCTAATTCTTTTTTGATCCATATTTTTTCTTTAGTCTATACCCAATATTCTTCAGGCAAATCCTCATATCTGACCTTCGTTTTCTATGCCTCGCTAGAGGATATATCAATTCAATGAATTTCAGTAGTGATACCATATCATTTATATTCAACCTCCACAAATCCTTATTAAGAGGAAAGTTTCCTTTCCAAATATCGCCCTTTTTATATATTCTACGGAAGCGTGTTTGTATTCCCTTTGAAACAAGCCATTTTGAAATAAAAGCAAGAATATCCACGTCATATGAATCAATCTTTAATCGGGCCCTGTTCTGATTCAAAATTAAATTTCCTTCTGCATCAACATATCCTGCAATAAAATGAGTTATTAGTTCATCTTTATTTTTAAGCCATTCCCAAGCGTCACTATCCTTCGAAAGCAGGAAGTGAAAGGAATTGTTAAGAAAACAATTTATATGATAATGACCATTGTTAAAGGAAGTTGTTATCTTGCCGAAATCCTTGAAGAGAGATTTTATTATCACTATCTGTTCATTTTGGGTTGTGTGGCACCGGACGACTATTGTCTGTGATTTTTCGCTGGGCTTATATACATTCAAATCTCCGATGCGAAATGCGATCATATACGCTTTATTTTTGAGATCATTGCCAAAATCCTTGCGCTTTGACCTTATCCGAGCAAAAGCTGGATCCTTAAGTGGGATCTTAAATTCTTTCAGGCGATTCCTGATAGTAATGCCGTCACAGCCAAAAATCTTTCCGATTTTAGCTGGGGTTAAATTTCTGTCTACATATAATGATCGTAATTTTTCTTTGTTAATATTTATTTTTACGCGAGCCATGACTTTATTATCATAACATTTGGTATCAATATTGTGCAATCATATTTAATTAAATAATTGAAAGCCGACGAAGTGCTGTTTTTTTATTACAAAGTCTCCTGGTCCGGCACGACGACATTCGACTTCCAGAACTTGTGATGAAGCGTAGCCCAGATTTCCTTGATTTCCTTATTATCCAAAATAACGAGAACAATAATGCCAATGATAATTCCGACGATTCCCGCAAAGAATCCCTGGAAGAACACTCCCCAAGCCTTGTCGAGCGTAAAGAAGAGATTGAAGAATCGGAGCGAAAGGAATGTAACGTACCCCATGATGACGGAGGCGCTGAAGCTCTGGAAAAGAGTATTCATAACCGGTTTAGTGAATCCCGGATAATCCTTCTCGAACATATGCCAGTGAAGATAGGTATTAAAGAGGACTCCGATCGAATACGCAAGCGGTAAAACGAGAACACTTGTGCCCACTTGTCCTGAAACCTTAAGAAGATCCTGGAGGAAGAAAGCAAATGTCGGGAATGCAAAGAATGCTTTTGTAAATCCGTAGCCAAGACCGGCAATAATAAGTGCCGAAACAATATTTATGATAAGAGGTTTTTTGGTCTTCCCTTCGGCGTAATATGCTCGAACGAAAAGAAGTATAAGGCTTTGCCCTATCACTGAGACTACAAAGATCGCAAGCGTAGCTGCAGTGAGACGCGTATCGGCCCAGTCGAACTCTCCAGCTCCGTAAATTGTTCTGACGATCTGCGCGCGGAGGACGATGAAAAGCACCATGATAGGAATGGACCAGAAGACGATATGGCGGGCAGAGTCGATCATTTGGCCGAGAAATTCTGTATGTTTTTTTTCTATGAAGAATTTTGATAGCGTCGGAAAGACAGCGGAAGAATAGCTGACGCCGATGATGGAAAGTGGAACTGACTGAAGATTGAGCGCGAGACTGAAGATTGAGATCGATCCTCCGCTCATGAGCGAAGCCAGCGCGACCAGGAAGAATGAAGCGAGCTGATTCGCAGAGAGGGTCAGCGTCCTCGGCAGCGAAATGAATACGACGCTTTTGATATCTGACCAATGGATGCTTGCCGTGAATTGGGGAAAAGTCTCCTTGTGCATGATGAAAGGTATCTGTATGAGCATGTGAAGCATCGCTCCGAGCACGACTCCCCAGATGAGGCCGTAAAGCCCGAGCGTGGGATAGAAGAATATTATTCCGATGATGATTCCTGCATTGTAGACGACTGGACTCAATGCATAGACCAGGAAGCGGCGATGCATCTGGGTGATGCTTGAGAGGAAGTTGGAAAGGCCGAGGAAGATCGGGGAAAGGAGGAGGATCCTTGTTGCAGAGATGAGCTCAGGAAGCGCTGGATCATCGACAAATCCGGGAATTAAAAATCGGACAAGCCAAGGAATTATGAAATACGTAACAGCGCTGACCGCAATGATGGCAAGGAAGAATGCCGAGAAGATGCTGTCTATGAATTTCCTTCCCTTGTCGGCATCGGAATGGAATCGGTCAATGAAAAAAGGAACAAGAACGGAAGCTGAAACCACGGATGCGATCGATACAAATATCAAATCCGGGATCCTGAATGCCGAATAGTAGATATCAAGCATGGGCCCCGCTCCGAAGTTGTAGGCGAGAAGCTTGTCTCGAACGAGTCCAAGTATTTGAGACATGACTGCGAAGAACGCAAGAAGATACGCAGCCTCATGCAGGCCGCGTATCTCCATCCCCATCATCGCAAAAAACCTCTTTACCATATTACTTCTTGGCCGGCTTCTCTTCTACTGGAAGAATGCTTCTTTGCTCAGGCTTGCTGTCGATAGGAGGCTGGGCATCAGCGAAAGGAGATTTTCCTGCCTTGAGGTTCGAGAGGATAAGCGCCACTTCTTCGCTTTCAGGATTCGTCTGTGCAAGGGTTTCGAATTGAGCGATCGCGTCTGCCGTGCGGCCGAGGCGGGCGTATGAAAGGCCAAGGAAGTAGTGCGCATTCGCATACTGGCTATTAAGCTCGACGGCCTTGCCGAAGGTAGAAACGGCTTCTTGATAATTCTTGTCATTATAATGAAGAAGTCCGAGCTGAAAGAATATGATCGGATCGGAGGGATTGATCTGCGAAGCGACTTCCACTGATGTTATCGCTTCCTTTATCTGTCCCTGAGTCACTTGGATCTGTGAGAGCAGGAAGATAGCTTCTATATAATTCTGCTTGAGTTGTAGCGCTGCGCCGATATATTGCTGAGCTTCTGTATACTTTTCCTGGGATGCTTCGATGCGGGCGAGGTTGAGATAGAGCGCGGGGTTGTAAGGGTTGTACTTGAGCGCGTTCCCATATGCGATCTTTGTGTTTTCAAAAGCATTCTCAACTTTGAGCGACAATGCAATTTCAGAGATGCGGGCTTCCGCCACATAGTTATAATAGTTTGTCGGATCAAGAGCAATCGCGCTTCGCGTGTACCCGATGGCTTCCTCGACAAGCGTGCCTATCTGCACGACCAAGGTCTCATCAGGCGCCTTCGCTCCCTGCTGAGCTTGGGACTGAAGCTGCTGAGAAATCTGTGTTATCTTGAGGATGTTCACTTCTGAAAGCGCCTGGTAGTAGATATCATCCTTGTCCCACAGAAGAGCCTTTTTGAAATCCTCCTCAGCCATTCCGATTCCTTGGTTTTCAGGAAGCTTGAGAGCGCTGATTCCTCCCTGGAAATATCCGAGGGCTATTGTCTTTTTGACATACACGAATCCCCACACTGCACACATGAAAAGGATGACAGCAAGTATCGCCGGAACAAGCTTCTTAAGGCGCGAACCGTCAGCAGACCCGATCTTGATGAAAGGAATGAAGCCTTCCGCAACAAGGGATGAAATGAAAAGCCCGGTCAGGATGAATGTCAGGAACATCACGGAATGAGAAGGAGCATGAACGAAGCATGCGATCCAAAGAAACAACGAAGAGAAGAATGTCGATCCCACGAAGAAACGTGAAAAATCATCGTTCGTCTTCTTGAGCGCTTTGAAGCCAGCACGTGCGAGCAGCAGTACGAACGTGATCCAAAGTAGGAATCCAACGAGCCCCTGCGTCACGAGTGAAGTAGGGATCATTCCCGAGCCATTATTGAATTCGACGGTCCAAGCTGAGCCAAGATTCACTCCTTGAGGCTTGAATTTGAGGTATTGGGAACCGAACCTATTCGGGCCTGAGCCAAAAAGAGGCGCTTCTTTGACGGTCTCGGATGCGACATCGAGAGTCAGCTGCCACGGCAGAGAAATTTCAGTCTGATCGATCTTAAGGGCGTTCAGCACGGGAGCAGCGATGACATCCCCTTTCCATGCGCATGCGACGGCGATAATCAGGAGTATGATGGAAAGTATCGGGAGCCTCTTTACGAAGCCTGCCTGCACCCCATTCTCCTGAGGGCTGGTAAAGAACTGATAGCAGACAATCCCCACAAGTACAAGAGCAAGAACGGACCAGATGATCGCAGAGTTCACTATAAGAAGAAATATTCCCGAAATCACGACGAGGACTGAGAGCAGGAGCTTGAAAAGCTTATTGAGCGTGATGAACTGCAGGCTTATGTATGAGATGATTCCGACCGAACCCGCAAGAAGCGCAAGATCGCTCCACTTGCCGACAAGCGTCGAGGAAGTCGCTTGGAAAAAGCCGAAGGAAAGGAGCTCAGGACCACCGATGAATCTGATAATATGGAAAAGGGCGATCAGGAGGAAAGAAACGATGATGCCGCCGTATACATAGAGTATCCTGTCCTTTTCCTTATGTGTAAGATACACCGTGAGAAGCGAGGCGAGAAAAAAGATGAGGAAGATGCTGCTCGTAGTGAGCTCGAAGCCCTGTCCGAAAAAAGATTTAAAGATGTTGGTGCTGAGAAAGGTGGAGATGAGGAGAGATGCAGCGATGCCGAAGCCGACAAAAACAAGCGGGTGCTTAGGAAAAGAGAGGCTCTTCTGCTGGAAAGCAGAGATGAAATAAAGGATTGCGGAAACGAGCACTCCGAAAGCTATGATGATAGTCTTCGGTATGTCGAGCGGCGCATAAGAGATGGGAAGAAAAGCGAGCGGCACGAGAATGATAGTGATCAGCAGGACAATGAAAGAGATTTTTTCAAGCTTGTTTTTGGAAGATGGCTGTACTTCTGAATCCCCAGATGAATGAGTAACGACTATTGGTGTATCCATAAATAAAATGTGAAATTAATTTGAATCAGCTTATAAACCTTTGCTGGTAATTATAGCAAACAAAAAACTCCCTGTTAAGGGAGTTTTTTGATGTGACATATCGATAAGCCGAGTTCTGTATCTGCAATCCGCTTTTGACGGCGACTGCAGACGACAGTCATTTATCTGGGAGATGGATCACTCCATCCCTCGAGCGGCACTCCGGCGAAGCATTGCTGCAACTCCGGCACGGCCTTGCACTGGGGTAAGGATTTTGCCGTTTCACTCCCACTAAAGGGATTCGTCACTGTTCTCACCTCGCGTCTCGCGACGGACGGGCGTTACCCGCTACCTTACTGCTCTGCTTTTACACATAGCCAGTGCTCGGACTTTCCTCTATTAGCACTTGCGCGCTAACAGCGACTGTCTGATATGTACAGACATTATACCATGATTAGAGTAGTAGCACAAGTTACTTTGAGGTGGCTCAACTAAGCCTCCGGTGCGGATTTTTCTGGCTCCTGCTTCTTCTTCGCGTGAGCATGAGAGTCGACCTCATAGCTCGTATTTTGTGCCTCAAAGAAATTCACGAGCTCGTAAACATCAGTAGCTGTGCTCATCCACTTTGCAGGATTGGTGACATTGTAGAACTTTGGGAAGCCGAGCTCTTCGAGACGGCGGTCTGCAACATACTTCACATATTGGTTCACATAGTCAGCATTGAGTCCAAGAATACCATTCGGAAAAAGGTCCTTGTTATAATCGACTTCCTTGTTCACGCCCTCAATGACGATATTGCGGATATCATCAGCGAATTCCGGGGTCAAAAGTTCCGGATTTTCCTCAAGAACATTCTGAATGAGGTTCATGCCGAACTGCAAGTGAAGACTCTCATCGCGCAGTACCCAGTTGATCATCGAGCCGAAATTGCGGAGCTGCTTGCGCTGACGGAATGAAAGCACAACCATGAAGCCTGAATAGAACCAGATGCCCTCCATTACGATATTCGTCGCCACAAGATTTCTGATAAAATCTTTCTTTCCCTCTACAGTCTCAACATCTAGAGAGGTTTCAGTCATGCGTCGCATGTATTTGTTTATATAGTCCTCCTTTGCCTTCATAGAAGGGACATTGAGATGGTGATCAAAGACCTTTTCTCTATCAAAAGGAAAAGTTTCAAGCACGTATTCGAAAGCTACGCAATGGTTCGCCTCTTCCCACATCTGCTTCGCTAGATAGAGATGGCATTCAGGTGACTTCAAATACGGATATATTCCTAGAGCGATTGATCGATTCACAATAAGCTCCGCAGGATTGAAGAAAGCCATAAGAAACTCGACTGCATGGCGCTCGTCTTCAGTCATATTCTTCCAATCGTCAAGATCCTCCTTGAGGGTTATCTCATGAGGAAACCAGGTATTTCGCACAGCTTGCATGTAGAGATCATAGGCCCATTTATACTTGATAGGGTGCAGACTTGTATCCTCAGGAGCGGCTTTTCCGATAAGCATGTGATTTTAAAATATTAACTTGATAATGTTGGCACTATTCTACTGGCACGCTTCGCACTGTGCAAGTTCTGAGGGATCAACAGGACATACCTTTGGCTTTGATTTCTTGGGAGTAATCTGAATATTCGGATTGCTGCTCAATTGCGCCATAATGTCTTCTCTTGTGGGGGCGACGGGAGCGGGAGCTGATACTTTTTGGACAGGTTCGGGAACTTCCATATGACGAATTGGCTCTTGAACTGGTGTTACGACAGCTGCCTTCACGGGAATATGCTCGATGACAGGAACACGTACCGGAGTCTGAATGACCGGCTGGGCTTCGAGAATAATCTCGTCTTCCTTTCGAGCAAAAGCGACTGTTGAAAACCCTCTTTTACCCATCTTTTCCGCCTTATTGACCTTCGTAGTGCTCTGCTCGGCCGTATGGCGAGGCTTCATATGGAGATAGTATGTAGACTTGAGACCCTTTTTCCATGCAGTCGTATAGATATTCATAGTCTCGTCGATATCTCGCGTCTCGAGATACATGTTTCGGGAAAGCGCCTGGTCAACCCACTTCTGTGCACGAGCTGCTACCTCGACATATGCCAATGGAGAAGTTGTGAAAGCTGTCTTGTAAATATCTTTGGTATGTTGTGGAATATGGGGGATTGAAGAAATATCTCCTTGATTTTCGATAATCGCTTCGCGAACTTTTTCCCAGATTCCCATGTTCTTCAGATCCTTCACAAGGTTATGGTTGATATCCATATACTTTCCTGAAATCTTATTTCGAGAGAAAACCTGTGCAAATCGTGCATCGATACCAGGAGTCGTTCCTACAACAAGCCCAATGTTTGCATTCGGAGCGACCGCCATGAGTGTTGCATTTCGCATTCCCTTCTTTACTTTCGATCGGAGTAGATCCCAATTCAATCCTTTATGCTTGCTCTGGCTGTCGACAGTCACTGCCATGCCGCGTTCTTCTGAAAGCTTCTTGATGGTATCGATAGGAACATATCCCTTCGACCACATTGATCCGTTGAAATTCTTGTATGATCCGCGCTCGACTGCGAGATTAGCACTTTCATCGATCGCCATATAGCTGACAAATTCGAAAATCCTGTCGGCAAAGTCCCATGCGTGCTCGCTGTCGTAAGCCATGCCGAGCTGTTCTATAGTATCTGCAAATCCCATCACGCCGAGACCCATTGCCCTGTTTTCCCTATCAGACTTTGCAGCTTCTGGAATCGGAAGAACGTTGATGTCGATAAGATTGTCGAGCTGTCGAACCGCGAGTCGTACTGATTCCTCGAGTCGTCCCCAATGAACTTCTTTGTTCTTAATGTGTGCAGCAAGGTTGAGGGACGCAAGGTTACAAACAGCAACATTTTCCTTGTCCTGTGGAAGACAAATCTCCGTACAAAGATTCGACATATGAATCGTTCCAGTGTTGTTGTTAAGAGCTCGAGTATTTATAGTATCCTTCCACACAAGCCATGGGTGAGATGTAGACTGTAGAGAAACGAGTATCTGTCGGTACTGCTCTGCTGCAGGGACCTTCTTGAACATTCTAAGCTCGCCTTTGTCAGCTTTCTCTATATAGTGCGCATAACGAACACTAAATTCACGGCCTGTAAGCTCGTTTAAATCAGCTGTTTCAGCAGGATCGAACATATACCAGTCCTTGCCAGCCTCAACTCGCTTCATGAATTCATCGGACAAGAAAGCTGCGGTATTGGCAGTTCGCATACGGACATAGTCATCTCCGGCGTTATGCTTCCAATCAAGGAATTCTGGAAAATCAATGTGCCAATTCTCCATGTAGAAACAAAGGGCTCCGACTTTCTTTCCACCTCTCTGAACTGCGCGAATAGAAGTATCGAGAATCTTTGCAAAAGGCGTAGGTCCACTTGATGATCCTCCGAAGCTTGATTTCAATGGAGAACCTGTTGCTCGAAGCTTTGTTATAGACGCACCGATTCCTCCAGATCCCTTCGAAAGCAAGATCACGTCTGAGACAGACTTTGCGATATGCCCCATATCATCATGAATTTCCATCAGATAGCAGTTTGAAAGCGCTGGACGTGTCGTTCCAGCTCCGAGATTTGTCGAACCTCCAGCAATGTACTGATGACGCGACATCTTGCTGTAAAATTTCTTGGCATACTCCGTAGGATTGCTTTCATGATACGAAAGGCCCATTGCGACTCGCATAAAAAAATACTGGGGAGTCTCGACAGTCTCCTGCTTATCATTCTTCATAAAATATCGATTAAGAATTCCATCAAGTCCTGCGTAACCGAAAAGCTCATCACGGTCTATAGCAAGAGTATCGGCCAATTTTTCCAAATCAAACTTGCGTCCCATGTCGGCATGAAGGCGCTTCTTCTCAATTCCGCTCTTTATATAGTCAATGAAGCCGTCCCGATGCTTCTTGTTGAGGTCAGCAGGATTTTCCTTGTCGTATTCGCCAATCGCTTTTCGATAAATGGTCTTGAGGAGGAGTCTTGTCGCAACTTTATCGTATTGAATGTCTTCTTTTATGTTCTGAACAGCAGCATTTATAGTAGCCTGATCAAGTTCATCAGTCGTGATTCCATCATAAAGAGTAAGACGCGTCTCAGTAGCTATCTGAGTCACCATTGCGATCGGATCGATGAGCCCTGCGCATGCCCGTTCTATGGAACGATTCACTCGGTCGGCATTATGGGGCTCGCGGGTGCCGTCTGCTTTGGTGATGGTTATGGTCATGGGTTTGAGCAAGTTGATTAGCTAATAGTGAGAATCATTTTACCTTAAAAAAATGAGAAATGTTGGGGATAACTCGTATTTTTATCAGCAAGAGACAAAAAAAGAAAGTTGTAAATGCTCCTACCGCGTGAAATTTAAAATTTTTCCCACCGAGAGGGCATTTTTCTCAGCAAAACCGGCATTTGCCTCAAGTATGTAGAGGCTTTTCTGCGGTGGGAAGAAAACTGTCGGATACGTGTTCGGAGAGACATTCTGCTCGATCTTGAGAATCTTGTTTTTTTCATCAAGCCACACGATATCTATCGGAAATTTCATTTCCTTCATCCATATACCGTACGCATCAGGATCCATGAATACAAAAAGCATTGCGGAATCTTCGGATAAAGATTCCATTCCGCTCAAGCCGCGCGTGCGAGTCTCGGGCGTGGAAACGACAATCAATTCGATCTTCTTGTCGGGCAGCAAAAGATATTGCTTTTGGTCATGAATACCAGCATTGGAAGAAGAAAAAATGGAAACGCCTCCTACAAGGAAGGTTCCTGCGAGCGCAAAGATAAGTATCCTGAAAGGCATGTTGTGATATAATTGTATCATACTCACATGCGCCGCTATCTTGAACAATTTGATGCATGGTTCATACATCTTCTCAGGAAATTAAGCATGCCTTTCGCCAGAATTGCCCTTTTCATAGTATTCTTCTGGTTCGGGATATTAAAAATAATCGGAACAAGCCCGGCGAACCCCATGGTCGCCGATCTCATGCAGGCAACTCTCCCGTTCATGACATGGGAGACATTCATCATTCTTTTCTCCCTTTACGAAATGATGATTGGAATTTCATTCCTCTTCCCTCGCCTTGCTCGCTTTTCCATCGCACTTCTCATACCGCACATGATCATGACCTGCCTTCCGCTCATCTTCCTACCTGATATGACTTGGCAAGGATTCCTGACGCCGACTCTTGAGGGGCAATATATAATAAAAAATCTCGTCATCATCGCTGCTGCCATGGGCATCGCGGCGCATCTGCATCCGATGAGAAGGAAGAATTAGCAGGCAATGAATTCTATTGCCCCGCAATATATAATTGCGAGAGCACTCTATGCTAATATGTATTCATGAAAATCGCTTTTGTAGGACCATCGGCAGTGGGCAAAGACGCCGTGTCAGAATATATCGCAAAAAAACTTTCCCTGACTCACGTCTCAAGCGGCGACATAGTGAGAGACTATATTAGAACCAATAATCTCGGCAACCTCGATAGGAAAAACCTGCAAATAGTCGCCAATCAGCTCCGAACCGAAAAAGGAGGAGATGTGCTGGTCACAATCGCGCTTGAAAAAACGCCTGATAACCTTGTGTTGAGCGGTTTGCGCGCTCTTGATGAAGTTGAAACATTCAAAAAGCGCGGTGGAAAGGTAGTTGCCATTACAGCCCCGCTTGAAATGAGATACGAACTGGCAAAAGCTCGCGGAAGGATTGATGATAAGGTTTCATTCGATGATTTCAAGAAAATCGAAGAGGAAGAATACTCAAGCAAGGACAGGAATGGCCAAAATGTTGCCCAGGTCATATCAATGGCTGATTTTGAAATAATAAATGACGGAACGCTTGAGGAATTATTTGAAAAATCAGAAAAACTAACTCGTTCTCTTATTGTGCAATAGCATATCGACTGCGTGCTCCATCGAGCCAGCCTCAACAACTTCTCCTCCGTTGACGAAGAATATCCCGTCCGCATTCTCGATGGTATTCAAGCGATGAGCGATAATGACACGAGTCGTCTCCTTCGGCAATTTTTCGAGGACATTCTCCAGCATCTTTTCGGTAATTGTATCGATGTTCGCTGTCGCTTCGTCAAGAATGAGGATTTCTGGCTTGCGAAGGACGGCTCGGATGAACGCGATGAGCTGGCGCTGTCCAAGGGACAAACTGCTGTAATTTCCCACTTTGGTTTCCAATCCCTTGTCGAAACGCACGAGCAATTCGTCCAGCCCTGATTCCTCAAGATCCTTTTCCAGATTTTTTTCTTCATCACCTCCATACTTCTCATTTCCATACATGATATTTTCCCGAACTGTTCCGCTGAAAAGAAATGGTTCCTGCAAGATAAAGCCGATCTTCTGTGAACGCTCCTCCGGAGCATACGAACGGATGTCTTTTCCATTCAGGAATACCGTACCGGATGTCGGATCATAAAGGCGCGCGATAAGCGAAGCGGTAGTCGTCTTACCTCCTCCTGTCGGACCGACAAGCGCATAGGTCTTTCCCTTTTCAAAAACGAAATTCGCATCTTTCAAGACAGTATCGCCATCAGGATATGAGAAGAATACTTTCTCGAAAGCTAACAGCCCTTTATCCGTACGCCGTTCAGGGATATCAAGGACTTCAAGGTCGGATTTCAGATGGAGTATTTCTCCGATGCGATCCCATGCCGCAAGCGCCGTCTGGAATGTTGACCACATGCGAGCCATTTCGCGCTGAGGATCATAGAAGCGGGTCACATACATGATGAAGCTCACGAGCACTCCGATAGCGAGCGCGCCGTTCGAGATAAGCACTATTCCATAGCCGAGGACTACGAGCAAGCCTAGATTCGCCGCCCATTCGAAAATAGGGGTAAACATCTCATTAGTGATCCCAGCATTCACGGCAGCCTTGTAATTCTTATCATTCACTTCCATAAACTTCTTCGCAAAATAGTCTCTACGGTTGAAAGCGAGAATGACTTTGAAATTCGTCATGCTTTCCTGAACTTCAGCGCTCAATGTTCCTGTCGCTTTCAGGCTTTTTCTTGTTCGTCTCTTCACATAAGGGGAAACTATCCATGTGAATGAAAATGCTACGGTTGCGGGTATCATAGCGGCGAGCCCCAACTTCCAGTCGATAGCAAGAATGAATATGCCTGATCCGAGAACGATGAAAAGGCTCCCAGCAAATCTCATAAGGCCTTCTGAGAAGAATTCATTGAGCTTGTCGGTGTCGTTATTGATGCGGGAAATGAGATCTCCTGACTTGTTCTGATTGAAAAAGGCCAAGGGCAATTCCATCAGCTTGCTGAAAACATCATTTCGCAGTTTCCAAAGCGTCCTCTGCGCGACAGCTCCCATGACGCGCATCTGAATGTAATTGGCGATGTAAGCACCGATATAGACAGCAAGAAGAATGCTGGAAAAGGCCAGCACGCCTTTCATGCTTCCTTGCTGGATTGACGTATCTATCACATGCCCGATGATGAGCGGACCGACAAGCGTCAGTCCGGAGTTGAGGATGATAGTGGCAATGGATATGAAGATGCCTTTCTTTTCATTCGCTAGGATAGGAATCATCTTTCCGAAAGCCTCTCTCAAGGATTCCGTCTGTTCCGCGTCTTTTGTCTTGTTGAGATAATAATTCATATTTTTATTCATACGCATGCGTACTTTTCTGTGATTCGAGAATTTGCGCGTATTCTGGCGACGCATGAGAAAGTTCATCATGAGTCCCCTGAGCCAGAACTTCTCCTTCCATAAGGAGGATTATTTTCTCGAAATGCTTTACGGAACGCACTTTTTGCGTCACGGACACGATGGTAATACCCGGATAATTCTTTTCGATATTCGCCAGGATCTTCTTTTCCGTAGCAGAATCAACGCGAGCAGTAAAATCATCCAGCAGAAGGATTTTTGGATTGAGCGCCAAAGCTCGCGCAAGCATGACTCGCTGCTTCTGTCCGCCAGAAAGGCTTGTTCCCCTCTCCGATGCTATCGTGTCGAGCCCGTTCGGCAATGCATCGACGAAATCAGCGAGCTCTGCCGTCTCAATAGCCTTCTGGACATCCTCATCTTTCGCATCGTGGCTGAAGGCGATGTTCTCCCGCAGGCTCAAGTTGAACATGACGCTATCCTGAAACACGAGAGCGATCTGAGAATGGATGGATTTCTTCGTATATTCTGAAAGGAATTTGCCGTCGAGAAGTATCTCGCCGCTTGTCGGCTGGATGAGCCCGATAAGCATGTATAAGAGCTGCGTCTTGCCGGCAGCCGTCGGTCCGAGTATGGCAGTCTTCGTCCCCGCCTTTATTGAGAATAATGTCTTTCTAAGAGCGCATTTTTCACCATATTCAAGCGATACGTCCTTGAATTCGATGTCACCGCGGATTGCCGCATCGAGAGTTCCGATCTCTTTCTCTTCAGGGCTGTTGAGAAGATCAGAGATTCGATCGTAGGAAGCTTGCGCCTGCGAGATCATGCTGGACACGAAGCCGAGCATGATGATCGGAAATACGAGAATGAAAACGTACGTTTGGAATGCCGTAAAATCCCCGAGAGTCATGCTGCCGCCGATCACGAAGTATCCGCCGAGAGTGAGGATGATAAGCGACGCGAGATTTGCGATGATTCCGATGGCCGGAATGACAACGGAAAAATATTTCAAAATGAGAAGGCCGTTCTCCTTCGACAAGGTGTTAGCGATCGAAAACTTCCTATGTTCATGCTTCCCCGAATTGAATACTCTTACCAAAGCCGAACCGAGCACGCTTTCGCTGATGATAAGATTGAGATTATCGATGATTTCCTGCGTCTTCTTGAATAAAGGTCCGAGGCGGGAAAAGACGACAAAGAAAAGTATTCCGATTATTGGAAGAATAGCGAGAACCGCCAGCGCCAGCTTCCAGTTGATGATGAAAAGAAGCACGGCAGCGCCGATGATCACGACGAACGAAGAAATAACTGCCACGATAGCCATTGAGACAAACATCTTTATCTGGTCTATATCGGAAGTCAGGTATGTAAGAAGTTTGGTTGATTTTTCCTGCTCAAGCTGTTGGAAGCTCAGGTTCGAAATTTTCCGCGCGAGAGTGTTCCTCATATCGCGAGCTACTCGCTCTGAAGTATAGACTTGGAAAAGCCCTTGGAAATACGTCAAAAGGAAAATGATAAATGAGATAAGGAGGAATTGAATGACGATGGTCTGCAGATCAAGCGTTCCTGCACCATAGTCATCAATACTTGTTGCGATGAGCTTCGGAAGAATAAGTGTGAGGCCGTTCACAAGCCCTGCAAGCACGATCAAAGCGGCCACGAAGGCCTTGTAGGGCTTTAAAATGCTTAAGATAGAAGGCATAAGAATCCCATCTTATCTGAAAAATCGTGAGAATTCAATCTAAAATTCTGTTTCCTTTCCAAGTTCTAAAGATATGAATTGTATCCCGGCCTTTTCCATATACAACTTCGGCAAACGCTCTGTAATGCCATTTCTTTTTATAAGATTCCCATCATGCACCGGAAACGCAACTCGCGGCTTCACATCGAGAATGTAATCGATAGATTGAGCGACAGTGCTCCACGGAGCCGAGACAGGAAAGGCAAGAATGTCGACTGGCACATTAGGATTGTGGAACGCATCCCCAGGATAAAATAATTTATTATCAAAAAAGTATCCTGTATTTTCTACCTGCTCATAACCTTGATAAATAGGCGCGTGCAGTGTGCCGTGTCCCGCAATTTCCACTCCTCCTACATCCATTTTCGCACCATCAGCGACTTTCGTATATGGAATAGATTCCTTATCGAGGATTTTTCCAACTGAAGCATTCGTGATGACTTGGGCTTGGGGATTATTTTTGAGAACGATCTTTAGAGATTCTATGTGAAGATGATCTGTGTGTTCGTGAGTGATGACGATGCAATCAATATTTTTTACGTCGTTTTGCTCGGTAGTATAAGCCCCTGGATCAGTCAGGAAGCGCTTTTCATTAATTTCGATGATGAGGCAGCAGTGGCCGAGTTTTGTTATTTTCATATTTTAATTGTATCACAACCTATTTGTAAACATCATGACTTCCAATTTTTAAAAAGTGCACAGTATCTTTTTTGCCATATTCAAAAACAATCCTAGTTTTATAGTCAACAGAAAAAGAAAAATAATTTGCTAAGGCCCCACCAGGCTTATGTGTTTTGAGTGATGAATGCTTAGGATTAGCTTTGAATATATCTATTTTCTTTTGAGTCAATTTTTGTGTTTTCAGATCAAATGACTCAAATTGAGAAATAAATTTCTCCGAAAATACAATATTAAGCATTCCTTCTTTTCTTTACTATTTCCTTGAGGTCACCTGTATATGAAATACCCTGCTGTATCTGCCGAGAAGCCTCAAATATATCATTGATTTCGATTTGTTCTCTCATCTTTCTTACAGCCTTTCTTACCGCCTGTGCACGGTTTTCAGCCTCGCCAGAAGCGATAATACTGTCAATAAACATAAGCAAATCTTTTGGCATGGGTATTGATATTGTAGTCATTTTATTTAAAATAAATTTATATGATAATATCATATATCATCATACATTTAAAGTCAAAACTAGTTGCGGGCCTTAAGAGGCGAAGATCGAACTTTTCGGCCTACAGCAGAGCGTGCGGCCGCACTCATATACGCTCACTTCAGAAAGGAGTTCGGGTTGCCTGTCAGAAAGCGAATTGTGCGGTCAGCAAAGAATACCAAACGGAGAAATTCGCTGAAGGGGTAAAGGTTTGCCGGAAACGGCATGGAAGCGGTCTTTATTTTTTCCTTCTGTTGTATGGCGATTGATTCGGTGGCGCTAAACTTATCCCCTTCTCTGAGGCTTTTGATTGGACTCCGCCCACGGGTCGTCCCAGCTTAAAGCCAATAACGCGTGTCGGGGTATTTTCCCCTGCCAAAGCTCTCAATTTTTGAACTTCCGACGGTGACCATGGCTTCCCTGTATTTCGAATGTATTTTTTCATGTTTGTTTTTTGATATTTTGGACTACTTATTTCTTTCCCTTGCAACGTGATTCAACAATCGCCTTAACCTTGCCCTTCCAACCACTTTGATGGATAACCCTATCGAACGTGTTTCCGAATTTTCCAGAGATCAGGTCAACACGACTGCGTTTGCTCAATTCTTCCCAATTCTCAAACAGAATATAAACGGCATTTCCATATTGAATATTCTCAAAAACTACGAGGTCATCTTTGATAAGAGCCCCGAAATACCTGCTAAATCCACTGTTGCCATAAACAAGGCTTTTCGGCTTGAGGCTCGAGAAAAACTGATAACGTTCCGTGGCAACATCCTTGTCTTGGGTTGTTGGTGTTTTCCCACGAAATAACCGTTCAATTGTTTCCTCTACAGTTCCGGGCGGAAGAATCTCCCATGATACATGAAGCGATTTTGTGTAGTCAGACAATGACTCGCTAGCAGCCTGAACTCCGCATGCCCCAGCATTCTCTTGTAGCAAGTTAAGGTTCTCAAACAACTTGGTCCCAAAATTTCTCGCCGCTTTACTCAGAACCTCTTTTACTTGAAATGCGATCACATACACAGAAAGACCTGGGCGCGTATCCGCGCAGAACATTGTGATTTCGAGCACACGCGGGGAGCGAAATTCACGCGGATATTTCTTATAGGGAAGATTAACCGTATGGGTTCCATTATAGGAATCACCCCAATTGGGAGATTCGATGCTGTTGTAATGAGTTTCCTTCGGAAGGTCTTTGCGAATGATCTCAAGTCCATTCACGTTCTGATTGGAAAACTTTCCCTGCTCTGCTTTTGGAACAATAGCAGCCGGGAGCTCAAGACCACTAGGTGTAAGCAACACGCCAAGGTGTTTCAACTTTCCCGATAACAACGCTTCGCTTTTATATTTTACCGCACAACCGACAACAATCTCATCCGACTTTATGGCCTTTAATTTGGCATGAACATCGGAGGGAACATTTCTAAAATTCTTTTTCATAATTAGTAAAGATCTGGCGGCAGGACCGCTACCACTGTCCCCTGAATCTTGCAGTTATCTGTTAATATGATTGGCACGTGCTTTTTATTCGTAGATTTTGGCCTAAGAATTACAGCGCTGTCCGTTCTTTCAAAAAGCTTCACGGTCGCTTCATCGTCGATGAGAGCTACGACCTTCTGCCCGTTATCTGCCGTATCTTGTTGCCGCACCAAGAGAATATTTCCGTCTTCTATACCTGCCTCGTTCATTGAATCACCTTGAGCACGAAGGAGGAAATATTTTGATCCTCTCTTCGCTAATGCGGTAGAGACTGGTATAAAGGCTTCGACATTTTCTTGAGCGAGCAACGGGGTGCCACAGGCGACAGAACCCACGAGCGGTATGCGAACCGTGAATACTGATGCCTCCGACGGAGTCCGTTGATCGGCGAGTTTGAGCTTTTTGCCAAACTTTCGAACCAAACCAGCATCAATAAGACGATTGATCACGAGAACTGCAGAACGTGGAGATTTCCCTCCAGTCACCGCATTTACCTCTTGAAGAGTAGGACTTGTTCCTTCATGCACAATACGGTTGCGAATGAGTAGGAACGCCTTCTTATCTTTGTCACTTAGGTTTTCCAGCATGGTATAAATAGTATAACAGATGTATAATTAAATGCAACTACAGCAACCCCGTCCTGCTGTTCGATATGATTCACGTCCGCCCATTCACTTTCAATTTTCCATCCTTAGCTCGATGCAAAACCTCCTTTGCAATCAACCTTTGTACCACTCGAAACCCCGAGCGGGATGATTTCAATCCAATGACGTGTGCGATTTCCCTGACTGATGGCGAGCGTTGCTCTGCATCGAGCGTACGACGAATGAATTCCAGAGCTCTCGATTCCTGATCCGTTAGCTCATCAATATCACTCGCTTTGAGTGACCATAGGAGCGAGAAAAAATGTAGCAGTTCGACACCCATTACTTCGACCCCATCATCTGTTAGCTCTTCATCAAACTCCTCGTAATAAATTGTTCGCAGATTCTCTATGGCCTCAGCGGAAAGCCTCCTTCCATTTTTGTTTTCCATAATTCCCTGATTTTAACCATAGATTTGAAAAATTGGGAACCGGTGAGGGACTCGAACCTAAGATTTCGAAAAATCTGGCTTAAATGCTGTGTTTACCTGTTTACCGCCTTTTTCTCAATTTCTCACGATCAATGGTAAACACCAAATTCTGACAAACAAAAAAGCTCTCAACAGAGAGCTTTTTTGAAACTTTCTTGCCGTCTACGGCAAGTCCTTGCGGAGGGTGAGAGATTCGAACTCTCGGTGAGATTTCTCCCACACAACGTTTCCAACGTTGCGCACTAGACCGCTATGCGAACCCTCCAATTCGAATATATTACCACCTCCCGCTCGAACCGCCACCTCCTGACATTCCCCCTCCGAAGCCGCCGAATCCTCCTCCCGAGCCTCCATGTCCGCCTCCGAAGCCTCCCCAGAAACCGCCTCCGTGCCCTCCGCCTTTTGAGAAAAGAAAATCGATTATCAAGCCAAGAAGCGTAAGCACAATTATTGAAAGAATTCCGGTGAAAAGAAAGCCAAACATGAATCCGATAATGATTCCCATGACTCCTCCGACCACACCACCCAGCCACCATGACTTCGTGCGCCCCAAGATGCTCGCGATGAATATGAAAATAACGAATCCATAATTCTGAAAGAAGGAAATCAAGGCTGATGCCGGCTTCGTTTCCTCTACAGCTGAATAATCCGCTTCGCTTTTCGTCACTTCGATGATAGCCAGCGCTCCATCCGTGATTCCTTTTTCAAAATTCGCTTCTCGGAAAGCTGGAATGATAATTTTCTGGATAATTCCGTTTGATTGAGCATCTGTCAGAACGCCTTCCAATCCATAACCCACCTCTATCCTCACTTCACGGTCATTCGGAGCAACAAGGAGCAACGCGCCATTATCTTTTTCCTTGCCGCCGATTCCCCATTCCTCGAAAAGCTCCACAGCATAGGTCTCTATCGTCTCATCGCCAAGAGTAGGGATTGTAACGACTGAGATCTGGATCGTAGTCTCGTTGCTGAAAGCAGAAAGCTGCTGTTCGAGCCGGACCTGGCTGTCAGCAGAAATAATATCGGAGAAATCATTTACAAAACCCTGGGGTTTTCCAGGGCTTGTATATGCATGCGCTGCCGAAGCGCACAAAAGCACAATTAAGCTTGCGAGAAAAGCGGCTCGCTTCATAGGATTAGATTTGAACTTTAGGAGCGATTTCCGCACCAGCGGCCGCTTCGAAATACGCGCGTTCATCGAAGCCAGTCATAGAAGCTATGATTGAACTTGGAATCCTCATAACCTTGAGATTGTAGGCTTGGACTGATTCATTGAATCTCATTCTCTGCACGCTGATGCGGTTTTCCGTGCCTTCAAGCTGTGACATGAGCGTCTGGACGGTATCGGAAGATTTGAGCTGCGGATAATTTTCAGTGATGACAAGGAGTCGTCCGAGAGCACTTTCTACCTGCCCTGCGGCCTGAGCCCGCGCATCAACAGTTGTTGCACCGGAATACTTCGTTCGAGCATCAGCGATAGCAGCGAAGACCTCCTTTTCCTGGGTCATGATGCCTTGGACTGATGCGACAAGATTCGGAATAAGATCGAAACGGCGCTGATAATCAGTTTCGACTTGCTGCCACTGCGTATCTGCGTTGACGCTGAGGGTTACAAGCTTGTTGTAAGTTGAGAAGCCATACCACACGCCAAGAAGGAGAACTATTACTATGACAATGAATGTTTTTTTCATATTTCTTTATATTATAAATAATTACGGCTTGCTGGGGGAAACAGTCGCCTCATCCTGGCCCTGCGGACCTACGACGAATTTGAAGGATTTGACCATGTCTTTGAATTGAGTATCCGCCGTGTCGAGAAGCATCGTATTACGCGCGGCAATCTTCTGCGCATCAGCACCGACATATCCTCTGCTTGTCGGATTCAGGATTATGGAAGACAGCGTAAAATAGTAGCAGATGGAATCTTTCTGTAGGGAATATATCCTGTTGAAATAATTCCTGCCTTGCACGGTATTGGCAATAGAAATCATGCTGAATGTATGGCCGTCAACCGTGAGTGTATCTCTTTCGCTCGCAGTAGTCACAGGAGGGAATGTGCATTTTCCTGATGCTACATCGATCTTCGCCTGCAGGTTTCCCATAGTATTCTTTTCCAGGTCAGAATCAGAAAGCATGACGAAGTTCACGTTCGCAGCGGATTCACCCCTTTCCCAATTCGTCGGATACTTGACTGAGAAGCCGAGCTCCTCATTCTTATATTCGGAAAGCTTGTCAGAGACCTGCACCGTCTGACTCGATGGCACCTTCACTTCTTCAGGCGTCTTCGGCTCGTCGTTTTCATCTCCGGAGCGAGAATCGTTGAATCTCCAGACAACAGCGCCCAAAACAGCGAGTATTACCACCAAAATGATTATTTTCTTCATAGTGGCCAAATTATACTATAAATATCAGGTTTAAATCAACTTAGCCGCCGAAATTTTCTCTGGAAGTTTTTTCTTCCTTTTCTTCAGTAGCAACGGCCGCTTCCGTAGTCAAAAGCAATGCTGAAGCTGAACATGAATTCTGAACTCCGAATCTTGTAACTTTTACCGGATCAATAATTCCTGCAAAGATCATATCTCCAATCATTTCATCCTTATATGCGTCGTATCCTGCATTCCCCTTGCCGTTTTTCACTTTCTCGACGATGACTGAACCGTCATCCTTTCCTGCATTCATGGCGATCTGCTTCAAGGGGGCTTCAAGCGCTTTAAGGACGATCTGGTAACCGAGCTCGAATTCCTTCGATGGATGCTTCTTATTAGCAAGGCTGTCAGAGACCTTTTGCGCAGCTTTTATGAGTGCGACGCCTCCTCCGGCGACGATTCCCTCTTCTATTGCAGCTTTTGTGGCATTTACCGCGTCCTCGATCTTCAATTTCAAATATTTAATTTCAGTTTCCGTAGCAGCACCGACGCGGATCACTGCGACCCCGCCAGAAAGCTTGGCGATTCGCGCATCAAGCTTCTCTTTTTCGTATTTTGAATCACTATTTTCCTTCTGCTGCTTCAACTGGGAAATTCTTTCTTCTATATCCGCCTTCTTTCCCTTTCCGCCGATGATGATGGTCGTATCTTTCTTTGAAACGACGCGTCGAGCTTTTCCAAGCATAGCGATATCCGCATTTTCAAACGTGATGCCGACATCTTCTGAAATGACCGTTGCGCCGATCGTCACCGCTACATCCTCAAGAGTCGCCTTCTTGCTGTCTCCGAAACCTGGAGCTTTGACCGCCAAGACATTGAATGTGCCTCTGAGTTTGTTGACGATGAATGTCGAAAGAGCTTCCCCGTCGACATCCTCAGCGATGATGACAAGATCCTTTTTACCTGCAGCCGCAAGCTTTTCAAGCAATGGAAGAACCTCCTTAATCGATGAAATTTTCCTGTCGGTGACGAGAATAGCTGGGTCTGAATATTCTGCTTCCATTCTTTCGCTATTTGTTACAAGGTAGGGCGAAATATAGCCCTTGTCGAATTCGATTCCCTCGGTCACTTCTGATTCAAGTCCGATTGACTGAGATTCTTCGACTGTAACTACGCCGTCTTTTCCAACTTTTTTAATCGTATCTGCAATAATGGTCCCAAGCTCGACTGATTCTGCAGAGATAGTCGCCACCTGGCGGATTTCTTCATCAGTCTTGATCGGCTTGGCAATGGACTTGAGAGCCGTAACCACATCCTTTGCTGCAGCCTCAATACCGAATTTCACCCCCATAGCGTTAAGTCCCATCGAAGTATATTTCATCCCTTCTGCTACAATTGCTTGCATCAAAACAACAGATGTAGTCGTTCCGTCTCCCGCGATATCATTTGTTTTTGTGGCAACTTCTTTGATAATCTCCGCTCCCATGTTTTCAAATTTGTTCTTGAGGGAGATTTCCCGAGCGATGGAAACACCGTCATTCGTAATAGTCGGTGCACCATATCCTTTTTCAAGCACGACATTCCGTCCGCGTGGGCCGAGGGTTATCTTCACCGCATCTGCGACTGCGTCGACACCTCTCTTGAGCGATTTTCTTGCCTCTTCGTTATATAGGATTCTTTTTGACATTTTCTTATTTAATAATTGCTAGTAATTCCGATTCTTTTACGATATAAAATTCTTCGCCGTCGACTTTTACCTTATCTCCCCACTGGAAAAGCACTTCATCTCCGACTTTGACCGAAACTGGCACCAATTTCCCCTCTTCATATCTTCCAGCTCCAACTGCTACAACCTTTCCTGCCTTGCTTCCCTTGTCGTCATTTACAGTAATCGGAATGATGATTCCCGAAGCGGTCTTTTTTTCCTTGTTCTCAAAGTTTTCCTTTATCAATATTCTTTCTCCGAGCGGCTGAATGCTTATGCTTGATTTTTTTATATCTTTTGTCATGGGAAAATTAATTTGTTATGGATGTATTATATAGAAAGCGGTGAGCGATACAAGACTTGCAGAGCATATTCCGGTATGCTATAGTACCTCGCAATGAAGACTATCGCTTCTCTACTTCCGTACATACAGATTGTACTTGCAGTTATACTTGTAACAGCAATACTCCTCCAAAGAACCGGCGCTCAAGTCGGCGGTGCTTTCGGCGGTAACGACAATTTCAGCTCGGCATTCCACACCCGACGCGGATTTGAAAAGACTCTCTTCATTATAACGATCGTAGTCGCTATTCTCTTCGCTGTATCAGCCCTCATCAGCCTTATTTAAAACCTAACTCTATACTGAAGTGAAAAAGGAATTTCGCTTAAAAGGAAGTGAAAAATTGCTTGGCATGATTCGTGCTTTTTCTGCAACAGAAAAAGTCGTTTTCGGCTTCCTGACGATCATCGCTCTTATAAGCGCACTGATCATGGCGTGGAAGGTCAATAAGTCATTCCTAGTCCCTATGCCTTCCCATGGAGGATCTTTCAGCGAAGCTATTATCGGCCTTCCTCGCTCCATCAATCCAGTTCTTGCTTTTACCGATGTCGACAAGGATCTTTCGATGCTCATTTTTTCCGGCCTTATGAAATATGAAGATGGTGAGCTTGTCGGCGACCTTGCGAAGGAATATTCGATTTCGGAAGATGGCCTTGTCTATTCATTCGTTTTGAAAGATAATCTTCGATTTCATGACGGAACTCCTCTGACAACGGACGATATTGAATTCACAATACAAAAAGTCCAGGATGACGCTTTGAAAAGCCCTCGTCGAGCGGACTGGGCAAGCGTTACAGTGAAAAAGATAAGCGCGGCAGAAATACAGTTCATATTGAAGCAGCCATACGCCCCCTTCCTTTCGAATACGACCTTGGGAATAATCCCGAAGCATATCTGGAAGAATCTTGACGCAGACCAGTTCATCTTCAGCCAATACAATATCGAGCCTATAGGTTCAGGCCCTTACGAGATCGATTCGATCGGACGAAACAGCAGCAGCGTTCCTGAGTATTATGTTTTGGATACTTTCAACAGATATCACAACGAGAAGCCGTATATTTCGGCGATCACAGTTCATTTCTATCCGAACGAAATGGAAGCTCTTGATGCATACAATGCGGGCATCATAGATAATTTTGCAGGAATTTCTCCCCAAGAGGCATTGAGAATCGCTTCTTCAAGCCTTGAGAGCTCTATCCTCCACACCCCGCTTCCCCGCATCTTCGGAGTATTTTTCAATCAGAACAATGCCCCTGTCCTAGCCAACAAGGAAGTGCGTCAAGCTTTGGATATGGCGCTCGATAAGGAAAGAATAGTGATGGAAGTGCTGCATGGATATGGGATCAGTATCGACAGCCCGATTCCATTCGGGATGGTGCAAGCCACCTCGACCTTGAAGGCAGGCAACAAAGATGCGGCAAAAGCCCTTCTCGCAAAAGCCGGCTGGCTCATCAATGCCGAAGGCATCTTGGCAAAGAAAACCGCTACTGCATCGCAAGTACTCGAATTTTCAATAGCTACCACCGACGCTCCCGATCTCAAGAAGACTGCGGAGATCATCAAGGAAGAATGGGAAGATCTGGGCGCTCGAGTCACAATAAAAGTCTTTGAATACGGCGACCTTTCGCAGAATATCATCAAGACCCGGAAATATGACGCACTCCTCTTCGGAGAAGTCGTCGGCAAGGATCTCGATCTCTTCGCCTTCTGGCATTCCTCCCAGCGCAACTCTCCCGGCCTTAACCTCTCGATGTACGTGAACAGCAAGGTGGACGCCCTGCTCGAGAATGCCCGTGTCACTGCTGATGAGGAAGTGAGGGCAACCTCATACAAATCCTTCGAGAAGACCATTCGAGACGAGGTTCCTGCGGTATTCCTTTATTCCCCGAAATACATGTACGTCGTTTCCACCAAGATCAAGGGAATAGGATTGAGATCGATTACGAGCTCCTCTGACCGATGGTATGGGATAGACAAATGGTACATCGCAACGGACTATGTATGGAAGATATTCGTGAAGGATCAAGAGAAGAATTATTAAAATTATCAAAACATTACTCACAATTACCAAAAAATTACAATGGAAAACAAAATTACTGATATAGCAGCTCCAACGACAACGCCCAGCGCGCCAGCACGAACGCACTCTGCACGCCCGCCTTTCACCAGGCCACCATCGCGAGACTCCAGAGGCCCGCGAAAATCAATGGGAAGATCCCACGGCATGCGGCCTTCTCGTCCGCCTGATGCAACCCAGATGCATAAGAAAGTCGAGGACACCGTCCCCGCACTTGCCCCTGACTCAATCCGAATCATCCCGCTTGGAGGGGTAGAGGAAATCGGAAAGAACATGACCATGATCGAATACGGCAACGATATTGTCGTTATCGATATTGGCTTCCAATTCAAGGATGAGAATACACCAGGAATCGACTACATTCTTCCGAACACGAAATATCTCGAGGAAAGGAAGGATCGCATCCGCGCAGTCATCATCACCCACGGCCACCTCGATCATATCGGTGGTATTCCGTATGTCATGCCTCGTATCGGTAATCCGCCCCTTTATACCAGAATGCTCACTTCAGTCATGATCAAGAAGCGCCAGGAGGAATTCACTCATATTCCACCTCTTGATATCAAAGTTGTCGAGAAGGATGAAACGATTACGCTCGGCTCATTGCGGGTGAAATTCTTCGCCGTAACCCATACGATTCCAGATGCCATGGGAATCGTTATCATGACACCACACGGATCTATCGTTCACACAGGTGACCTCAAGCTCGATCACGAAAATGGAATTCCTGTCGACAGCGAAGTCGAGGAATATGATCGCGTCTTCAAAAATGAAAAAGTTCTCCTTCTCATGGCTGATTCTACGAACGTGGAAAACCCAGGATTCTCAATTCCAGAAAAAACAGTTCACAAGAACATCGAAGAAATCATTAAGAATACAAAAGGCCGCCTTATTATCGCGACATTTGCTTCCCTTTTAGAACGAATGCTCAAGATCATCGATTACTCAGAAAAATACGGCAAAAAGGTCGTCGTTGAAGGACGCAGCATGAAGAGCAACATTGAGATCTGCCGAAATCTCGGACTTCTTAAGCCGAAGAAGGATACTCTCATCACAGTTGAACAAATGGATGCCTATCCTCCTGACAAGATCGTTATTCTTGCTACCGGGGCGCAAGGAGACGAATTCGCTGCCATGATGCGAATGTCCAACAAGACGCATAAATATATCAAAATCAACAAGCGAGACACTATTCTCCTGTCATCATCAGTCATTCCAGGAAATGAACGAGCTGTACAAAAATTGAAGGACAACCTTTCACGACAAGGTGCTTATATTATTCACTACCGAATCGCTGACGTTCACTCATCAGGACATGCAAATCGCGATGAAACAGCGTGGATTCACAAGAAAATCAATCCAAAATTCTTCATGCCAGTGCATGGATATCATTATATGCTTCGAGTGCACGGAGAAATTGCAAAGGATACAAACGGTCTTACGGACGATCATATTATCATCCCTGATAACGGTTCAATCGTAGAAATTCAAGACTCTGGAGCAAAAATCGTCAAGATGAAAGAGAAGGCTCCCTCGGGAATCGTCATGGTGGACGGATTCTCAGTCGGAGATATTCAGGATGTCGTCATCCGCGACCGACAGATGCTGGCGCAGGACGGAATCTTCATCGTCTTTGCCATCATCAATGGCCAAACAGGCAAATTGAAGAAGTCCCCGGACATCATATCCCGAGGCTTCGTCTATCTCCGCGAATCTCAAGAGCTTCTCCACCAGGCCCGCATCATCATCAAGAATACGATCGAGGAGTCGACAAAAGGCATGAACCCTATTAATGTGGAATATGTGAAAACGAACGTCACTGACAATGTCAGCAAATTCCTCCTCCAGAAGACTGCGAAGCGCCCTATTGTTATCCCTGTGCTACTCACGATATAATTGGGGCATGAAGCATCATCCTCATATAAAAAAGACCACTGCGCTCTACACGGTCGGCGTAGTCGGTTTTTTTTCTGCACTGCATGCTAGCCTGCCCACCTATTTCAACTCAAGCTTCCTTGGAACATTCACCGATGAGAGAACGATCAGCCTCATTTACCTGATCATTTCTCTCGTGACTATCGTCGGCTTCCTGTCGATGCATAGCATCCTGCAGAAGCTCGGTAACTTGAGAACATCCCTTCTCCTCATCATCATTCAGATCGGAATCTTCTACGGACTCATCACAGCCACCTCATTTGATGTCATTGCGCCGCTCTTCATCCTCGGCATGAGCATCGTAAGCCTTATCGCGCTTACCATCGACATATTCCTGCAGCGAAGCACCGATATAGGCCATACCGGCAGCATACGCGGAGTCTTCATGACCGTTATCAATACTGCGTGGATACTCGGTCCGCTCATTGGAGGAATGCTCATCGTCGGAAATAATTATAAAGGGGTCTATGTCGCCAGCTTCGCGCTTCTCTTGCCCTTGCTCTACCTCGTCTACAAGAATTTCAACAGCTTCAAGGATGCTTCTTATGTCAATTTTTCAGCGCGCCAGACCTTCGGGAGGATTTTGAAAGATAGGGACATCAGCGGAATCTTCCTGATCAATACCATCCTGCAGACATTCTACGCCTGGATGACAGTGTATACGCCGATATACCTCCATACTACGCTCGGATTCAATTGGACTGAAATCAGCATCATGTTCACCATCATGCTTATCCCCTTCGTTGTCGTCGACGCTCCGCTCGGCAGGCTGGCTGACAGAAAATGGGGAGAAAAGGAGCTTTTGGCCATCGGCTTCGTCATTATGGGAATCTCTACTGGAGCGCTTGTTTTTTTCGGCATAAAAAGCATTGTCGCCTGGACCATCATGCTCTTCTTGACTCGTATCGGGGCAGCTATTGCGGAGGTTATGATTGAGACATATTTCTTCAAAAAAGTTGACGGAAAAGACCCTGAGGTCTTGAGTATGTTCCGTATAACACGACCTCTTTCATTCTTCATAGCGCCGCTCATCACGACAGTCGGGCTTGTATATACGACGGAAAATTACCTTTTTGTTGTTCTTGGGGTCATCTGTCTTTTGACTCTTTTCCCTATTTTCAGAATACGAGATACGAACTAGATTTTCTTCGCTTCAAGCATCAAAAACATAGGGATTTCCTTGCGGATTCGATTCTCCTCTCGAGCGCGCGGGCCAGGATTGCTTTCCTTGTTGGAAACCCATTCTTCGAGACGACTGACGACAAATCCGGCTTTCGTAAGTGCTTTAAAGTACACCTGTAATGGTCGATGAAATGAAACAGTAAACTTCTTCTCATTTTCCTTCTGCGCACCTGGGTTCATTTCGATCTGATGCTTCATGTCTGACATATAAGCATCGATCCGACGATATTGTTTCTTGTTTTTTTCGTCCCACTCCCAACTCGATGCTTTTGGAACACGAAAAGCTGGATGATTGAGTACTATATGAAAAGTTCCGCCAGATTTGAGAGCTCGATGAGCTTCCTTAATTGCCCCTTGGAGATTTTCAATATTTTGTAGTGCGAGAACAATTAAAGCTTTATCAAAAGAATTATCCTGCGCAAACGTCAGAGCGTCAGCAGGAGCGACTTCAAATGAAATCGTTTTCGGCGAATGGATGCGAGCGATTCCGATGAGTTCCTTGGCAATATCAGCTCCAGTCACTTGAGCACCAGCTTCATCTAGAAAACGTGAGAAATACCCCTGTCCGCATGCGATATCGAGTATTTTTTCGCCTTTTTGGGGGTTTATGAGCCTTTTCAGGTTAGGAAGTATAACGTCCTGCTGATACGTTCCATCCTTGTTCTCAAGCAGTTCGTCATACCAGCCTGCTACGTTGCCCCATGAGGTGTCTTTTTTGTCCATTGTTTAAGTATACACAAAGTTGGTATACTTACGAAACAATTTAATAATTAATATTCGGAATACAACAATGGCAAAGATAAAGTCAGTGCAAGCACGAGAAATACTTGATTCACGAGGAAACCCTACGGTCGAGGTTGATATTACGCTTAAGGACGGCTCTTTCGGCCGTGCAGCGGTACCATCAGGAGCTTCTACAGGAAGCCATGAAGCTGTTGAGCTTCGAGATGGTGACAAAAACCGACACAACGGAAAAGGAGTTGAGAAAGCTGTTAAGAATGTTAATACGACTATTGCGAAGACTCTTTCAAACAAAGAGTTCGACCAGAAATCCCTTGATTCAGCAATGATCAAGCTCGATGGTACGGAAAACAAAGGGCGTCTCGGCGCGAATGCCATCCTTGGTGTGTCTATGGCTTTCTCACGAGCGACTGCTCATAGCCAGAAGACTCCTCTCTACAAGTATTTCAGCAAGATCGCAAAAACAAAGAATATCATTCAACTTCCTGTGCCGATGATGAATATTCTTAATGGAGGAAAGCATGCCGAAAAATCTACTGACTTCCAGGAATTCATGATCATGCCAATTGGCGCAAAGTCTTTCAAAACTGCGTTGCAATGTGGAGCTGAAATCTTCCATGCTCTGAAAAAGATTCTTCACGAACGTGGGCTCACGACGACCGTCGGAGATGAAGGAGGATTCGCCCCTTCCCTTTCTTCAAACGAAGAAGCTGTGAAAATCATACTCGAGGCAATCGAAAAGGCTGGGTATGTCGCTGGAAAAGACGTTGCGATTGCGCTCGATGTTGCAGCTACAGAGCTTTACAAAGATGGCAAATACCACCTCGCATGCGAAAACCGAACTCTTACCTCAGAAGAGATGGTCAATTTCTATGTTGATTGGTGTTCGAAATATCCCATTGTTTCAATCGAAGACGGCCTTGCAGAGGATGACTGGGATGGTTACAAGCTTATGACAGAGAAGCTTGGAAAGAAGGTGCAGATTGTCGGCGACGACCTCTTCGTCACGAATATCGACCGGCTCAAGATGGGAATAGAGAAAAATGTCGGTAATTCCATACTCATCAAGCTAAACCAGATTGGAACGGTTTCAGAGACGATCGATGCGATAAATATGGCAAAGAAAGCTGGGTATACATCGATCATCTCTCATCGCTCAGGAGAGACAGAGGACACGACAATCGCTGACTTCGTAGTCGGCACAGGAACTGGGCAGATCAAGACTGGATCACTTTCACGAACAGATCGTGTTGCGAAATACAACCAACTATTAAGGCTTGAGGAGGAACTTGGGAAGAAAGCGATTTATCGAGGAAATAAAGTTTTTAGGACAGAATAAAGCACTATTGCAAGTTATCCACGCATAATCACTACTTATAAACAGGTTGTGAACAGTATTTCCCCTTTTCCGATGCTTTTTCTATTGACTTAGAAAATCATGGGAATATACTTAAAAGTGAGTCTACCCTCTCCAAGGAGAAGATCCTTAAATTTAACAAAAGGAGTCCGCAGTATAGTGGCTTCGGCCGCATAAAGGACACCGCCTTATAGTTATGGTATCTCTCTCCTTCATCAGAGTAGGCTACCCCAAAAGAAAACAGCCTCGCATGTCTGACATGCAGTGGGCTGTTTTCTTTTTCCTATTATATCAACTGTACGACTTTAGTATTCGTAAGCTCCCACATCCCATACTCCATCCGCTCCACGAGTAGCTCCCACTGGATCCTTCTCGAAGGTAGTGACTGGACCAAGGACTGTAGTCACGTTCGGAACGGACACTCCAGCTATCGGAGCCGCAAGCTTGAATGTTCCTGATGCGAACGGATTGCTTGATGCAGTCACGTTATTGCTTGAGTTGGTTGGAAGATATCCTATGCCTCCGCCCGCAACATTGTAGACTAAGTTGTTCCTAACTACGCTGTCAGATGACCAGAACACCGTGGTATCACCGCGCGTGATGGCTGCCCACGCGTTGGTTATGGTGTTGTTATAGACATAGAACGGACCATGGGTGACATTTCCTGAGTATGAACGAAGCTCTAAGAATCGATGCGTGCTTCCGTTCTTTCCTCCATATCCGTCATGGAAGACGTTGCCGTAGACATACCAGTTCCTGCTCGTGCTTCCCCATGGGTACAATCCTTCAACCTGCCAGTTGTATACGTCGTTATTCCTGAAGACAATACCGTTGCTTCCATTAACGATCATGAGATTTCCGTGCCAAGTAGCTGAGTTTGCGGCACCGTTGTCGTAAACCTTATTGTTCTCGATAAGAACATTGTTTGCACCAGCGAACCAGAATTCATTTGGATGGCCGCGGACTCGGCTGTTTCGCACGGTAATATTGTTAGTGCTATGGCTTGGATATCCGTAACCGATATTTACTCCGCTATTATCTCCATTGAATGTTGCGAGCGCGCTGCCTATAGATGTTCCTTCGAGGCTGTTTGCCGCGCTTGGACCGACGAGGTCGACATGGTCAACAGTGACATAATGTCCGTTCGTAGCGTCGTATGATGATGGCACTCCGCTACTATTTGAAGAGATAAATCTCATACCCATATCAACTCTTCCATCGATATACACATATGATACTGGTGTTGACAATGAGCCGAATGTGGCTCGCGAATCAAGAGCCGCGATCCATCCGGATCCTGTCGCTACAGAATCGCTCGAAAGGATTCGCTTGATGTATATAAGATTTGCAGCAGTACCGCTCTTTCCTACATTCAAGCCAGAATAGCTACCTCCCGCAACCCAAATCGTATCACCTGGTTGGATACTGCTCCAGACGATATTGTTTGTATTCTTCCATGCGCTTGACCATGATGTACCGTTTCCTGAAGTTCCAACTGAGGCATTTAGATACCAGTTATTGCCAGTGCCTGTAGGCTCAGCATTAAACGTCGCTGTAACTGTTCCTGCTGAAGTCAATGCACATGAGTTGACTGTACATGAACCTGCTGATGTAGGAGATGCTGTCAGACCAGCAAGAGTTGAACCTGAAGCAGCTGTTGCTGAAACAAGAACTGTTGATCCTGAATTCGTACTGCATGATGCAGGGCTGCATGTAACCGTTCCTGAACCAGTTCCTGCCTTTGCCGTAGTGACAGTAAAGGTTGTTGTTGGATCGGACACGATGACATTGAATGCCGCATTGACTGTCGTATTTGAATTGAGTGTAAATGAACATGACTGAGATGTTCCTGTACATGCTCCTGACCAGCCAGCGAATGAATGAGTATAGACTGAGCCTCCAGAAGTAGTCTGTGGGGCAGGTGTCGCTGTCAAAATAATAGTCTGTCCCACATTTCCACTTGCTGCACATGAGGTACCGCAATTTATTGAAGATGAGGTAACTGTTCCAGATCCAGCACCTGACTTCGTAATAGTATACGAAGCTTGTACTGGAGGCGTATATGCATCCAGTCCATCCTGACCTACCCAACCATCTACTCCAGAAGCGAAGTTGATATTCCACCATTGATATGATGTCCCACTCAATGTCGCCGTAACTGGACCCGCAAGGGTCGTTCCAGAAACTGCGGTTGATTGTGTACCGAGAAGCGTTCCTGCAGCTGTCTGACGAACATTTACTATTGCATTCGGTATGACTGATTGAGGAATTGTGAACTTCGCTACTACAAGCGTGATTGTGACTGAAGCGCTTCGTGAAAGCGAAACGTTTCCTGCCAAGTCCTTCGCCCACGCATAGAGCGTCTTTGATCCTGCTGATGCGAACGTATATGACGTCGGCGCTGTTACGCTCCAGCCTGCTGCGGTTGCAGAAGGTGCAGTTGCTGATTCAGTAATCAAATAACCTGTTACGCCGATATTATCGCTTGCCGTCACTGAAGTTGTTACCGTAAGAGAAGATGAAGTAGAAGGCACTGTGAATGCAGAAACTACCGGCTTGATCGTGTCAGTCACGACTGTAATGAGATTGAATTGCGCTGTGACTGTTCCAGCAGAATTCAAGGTACATGATCCAGTAGTTGAAATCGGGGAAACTGTCGTACAAGTTCCAGCTGTCGAAGGAGCGACTGAAAGGCCTGCAACGGTTGAGCCCAATGAAGCTCGTGCAGTTACCGTAACAGAAGACCCTGGTGCAGCACTGCATGTTGAAGGGCTGCATGTGATGTCTCCCTGACCAGTTGAATTTGCTGATTTTGCCGTTGCAACCGTGTAATTCGTCGAAGCGCTTGCTAGCTTCAAGCTACCCTCGCCAGAATATCCGTCATTGGTCGTTCCTTCATAATCAAGTTTCCACCAGTAGAAACCATCGACAGGATTCTGGAATCCTCCGCCGACAATGGTTGCTTTTGAGTTGATTGGGTGAGATGCAATAAATTTTCCGCTATATGCGCCTATTTCACGAGCATTAGTCGTAGCGGTCGTCTGAACCTTATCGCCTACATTAAACTTCGTTGAAAGAACTGCTGTTTTCAAATTATCTTCACCTACGAATCCGTCTGGGCCTGTTTCGAAATCAAGCTTCCACCAGAAAAACTTATCGACTGAATTCTGAGCGCCACCGCCGATGACAGTCGCCATTGAACCCTGATATTGGGTTCCTGGACTACCGACTCGAGTACTGCTTAAAGCACCTGCTTCACGAACATTCGCAATTGTTGTTGTCTGGATCTTGTCACCAATCTTAAACTTCGTAGATACGGCTACAGGAGCAGCGGTGACTGAAACATTGACAGAAGAACTTGGGGATGTCACGCCAAGGGCTGAACAGGATACGCCATAAGATATGGTCGTAGCGACGCTTGCCGTAGGGTACACCGTCTGGTTTCCTGAAACTGCCTTGGAACCTGCAAACGTGCCGCCTGTTCCTGTACATGATGTAGCATCAGTCGATGACCACGTCAGAACGACTGGCTGACCTGACGTCACGGAAGTCGTATTCGCTGAAATCGACGCTGTTGGGGGCTTCGGCAACGTCTTGACTGGAAGTGCAGTTGATTGGTTGGAAACATTGCCTGCGGCATCGATGGCCACTACAGCATAAGAATAGTCAGTGTTGGGAGTCAATCCTGAATCTGCAAAGTTTGTGCTTGAAACCGTGTCTGCCTTGATTCCATTCCTATAAATCGCATACTCGTCCACTCCGACGTTATCAGTATCAGTAGCTGCAGTCCAAGAAATTCTTGCGCTCGTCTGCGTTATATTGGAAGCCGTCAATCCTGTCGGAGGATTCGGAGGCGTCACATCCTTGGAAGCTTTCGTCGTGAACTTTGAACCAGAAGATAGAGTCTTATTTCCAGAAGCATCCGCTGAAATGACTCGGAAGCTGTACTCTGTATCTGCGGCCAAACCTGAAATTGTTTCAGAATGTGATGTTACCTTGCTTGTATTGAGCGTTGTATAGCTTCCATAGCCTGACGTCACGCCGTATTCTACCTGACCATCAGAATCCTCGTTGGTCGTCCATGACACGGTTGCCTGATTCTCGCCGATACTTGAGACATCCACGCTAGAAATAGATGGCGGGGTTGTATCTATTGGATCTGATGTCTCTCCTGCATAATTGTAGAGAGCTGTCACATCAGAAGCAGAAAGGGCTTTATTATAAATCCTGAAATCATCCACTAAGCTCTTTGCGAAGAATGATCCGGTGTTTCCATAGTGTCCGATATGCACCTGATCAAAAAAGTCTCCAGGGGAATTGGCATTCTTGCTTACAATGCGCGTACCGTCAAGGTAAATTTTGACATTATTGGAAGCGTCATAGCTCATCGCGACATGATGCCATTTACCATCATTGACTATTTTTCCAGTACCGGTTGAGTAGAATTGGTCGGTATATTCCCAAGAGAGTTTGCCTCCTTCTATGTAAAGGGTCGGCGCTCGTTGCGCACCTGAACCGCCATAACTACCCGTGAGCGTTCCGTCGCCATTTGGCTTGAACCAGAATGAAACAGTACCTCCTGAGGTCTGGTACACCTGCTTATTGATGACGACATAATTCGACCCATCAAATGAAGCAGAGCCGTTTCCAATTTTTCCTGAAGAAAAGCTTGAAGATCCTGACCATGAGCCGTCATTGCCGTTACCGGATGCGTCAGCAAGAGATGAATCATCGAACGTTAGGTGCGCGGCAAGTCCTGAAGGAAGGGCGGAAGAGACCTGCGCCTGCTGGCTATCGAGGATATTTTCGGTGACTGGCTTCTGATTAAGGGAGAGTGTGCCAATATATACTCCCGTTAGGACGATTATACCGACAAGCAAGGAACCTAATAGTTTGGGATTCATTTAATTGATGTTATATGATAAATCTAATAAATAATAAATGGAAAACAGCCATTAAGAGAACTCCGTACATTTTATCATGCTACAGACACAAGGTGTTAATAATCTGGGGATAAAGTATGCTAGAATAGTGACCTATGAAAAAACCAGTAATGCTCATTATCCTCGACGGCTGGGGCTACCGCGAAGAAATAAAGGATAACGCTATCGCCCAAGCCCAAACGCCCTTTTTCGATTCCCTTTTAAAAAAATACCCGCATTCCCTGTTGAAAGCCTCTGGAAATGCTGTGGGTTTGCCTGAAGGCCAAATGGGAAACAGTGAAGTTGGTCATACTACTATAGGAGCTGGAAAACCTGTGGATACAGACTTGGTAAGAATCGATAAAGCTATTGCAGAAGGCGCTCTCCATACAAACCCCGCTTTCGTTGCCCTCTTTGATCATATCAAAAAGCATGATTCTACCCTCCATGTTCAGGGATTGGTAAGCATTGGAGGCGTTCACAGCCATCAGAACCACCTTTTTGCCTTTTTGCGCGAAGCGAAGGCTCAAGGGATGAAAAAAATTGCTATTCACGTCTTCACCGACGGCCGCGACACCCCTCCGCAGAGCGCTTCCAAATACATGAAGGAACTTGAGGCTCTTCTCGAGGAACTTGGGCCTGAATTCTTCATTGCTACCATTTCTGGACGATACTTTGCCATGGATCGTGATAATAACTGGGACCGACTCGCGAAAGCAGAGCAAGCAATGTTCGATTGTAAGGGAAACGTCTGTGAAATCAAGCCTTCTGCCTATCTCGAAGAGCAGTACAAGCTTGGAAAGAACGATGAACTCCTCGAACCTACAGTTTGTGCTACTCCGGAAGGCTCTGGCTGTGCTCTCGAGAAGAATGATGGTGTCTTTTTCTTTAATTTTCGCGCTGACCGAGCTCGAATGCTCACCCAGAAGCTCATTGAGAAGCAGAAAGCTGACAATATCTACGTCGTAACCTTAACTGAATACTGCATCGATTATACGTGCCACGTCGCCTTTC
>ERZ1292625.882-Hain-H41-01um-R1-882-length-40248-cov-7_pt1 | contig 40248 bp, 50 predicted proteins | sample MGYA00564400_ERZ1292625 | MGnify/ENA primary metagenome ERZ1292625 (study PRJEB36523, sample SAMEA6512639) | groundwater metagenome | collected 2019-01-08 | study: AquaDiva: Metagenomics assemblies of 32 groundwater samples
CCCGCCACCCGCACTTTGGCATCTTCCCAGCGAAACGGATCCTCCTCCACGACGTGCACGCCCGGATCGAACCCTTTGTAAACCAGCCCAGAAAGCGCCGCAAACGCCTCCGCTGGCGACCCCGGATACTCACGCTGAAAGTCCTCGGCCAGCCCACGCCACCCCGCTTTCGCCCGCTCATACCACGCCCCCTCCCGCCCAGGCACCGCCGACCAGGGAACAAAAATCGCCGCAGGGTCCGCCTCCTCGTAGAGCGGCCACCACATGTCCCGAAAAAAGTTCGGCCCGTTTGATGTGCTCACGACGATGACCTGCCGCGCCATCGGTCGCGCCGCCGCGTAGTTCTGCTGCCCATAGGCGTGCTGGGCAAACTCGTCAAACACGACGTGATCCGCGGTGTAGGATCGCCCCGCACGTTCTGTCGAGGGCATCGCAAGAATGAAGACGCCCGTCCCCGCACCCTCCATGCGCGTTTTCGTCGGCCGCCCCTCTAACGAAACCCGCAGCGCCGGTGGCAGCCGGTCATAGAGAAATACGACCCGGCGCAGCAGCTCGCTCGCCTCTTCTTCTCCCTGCGAATAGAGAAGTATCGGCAAACTCGCTTTATACTGCATCCGCCACAGGCTGTACGCCGCGATGTCCCAGGAATATCCACTCTGCCGGCTCTTGAGGACGTAACAATCCTCCCCCGCTAGCAGCCTCTTCTCAAACGCCGCCATGTGCGCATCCCACGCCGGATCCATGAAACAGACGCCCGTCGCCCCGGTGCTCTCGTTCCGATATTGCACTTGACAAAAACGTTTGAAGGCACGGAAATCTCGCCGCGCCTCTTCATACTTCGCTTCTTGAATGATCACGGAACGCGAAAACTCGGGAAGCTCAACCGGAGATGCGGTCACGAGCGCCTCATGGCCGCTTCGGCCGCCGCACCCCGTTGCGACGTTGGCTGGTGTTGGATCGGCGGGGTGGTGACCCCCCCCGCTCTTCTCCCGCGCGCCGCGCCCGCGTCCGCCTCGCGCCGACCGCGCCCACCACCTCCGCGGGCACCGCCACCCCCGCCGCATCATCGAGCGTCAACGCGGCCAGCCGCGCCACCTGCTCATCACTCAGCGAAGCAAGGATCGTCTGGCGCCGCGCGTCGATGGTGATGGAGCCGCCCGTCCCATAGCGAGGGGCGGCGATATCACGAAACTTGTCACCCGCGATCCCCATGATCACGGCCAGCGATTGGCGGTCCCGCCACGTCTCCGTCGCCGGCGCCACGGCGAGCTCCGCCCGCAGCCGTTCGCCGGCGATCGTCGCGGTCTCGGCGTAGATCTCGCCCGCGCGCGCCATGAGGGGGGCCCAGTCGGGGGGAATTTGCGGCGCGTTGACCATCGCGTTAGGCGCGCTCGGCAACGGCGGCAGGCCCGCGGCCTTGCGGACCACGTTCGCCTCCCACCGCCACCCGCGCAGCGTCTCGTCGGGAATACCCGTCATGCGCTCAGCCTGAGGGGTGCTCCCGACTTCCGCGACGGCCGCGAGTCCCCGCGCTTTATCCTCCGCGGACCAACGTCGTCCCATGGGAGCAGTCTACCACCCGGGGAATCTCTCGAACCAGACAATAACCGCTTGACACGGCTAACCTCATAGGTCATATATGGCCTATATAGGAGATAGGAGGAGATCCCATGACTTTCCCCGCCGCCGAGGCCCCCCAAGGGAGCGCCGACCAGATCGTACCTGCCAGGGCGGCCGCTAAGAGGGGTAGTTAGATGCTCTCCGCAGTCATTCACGGGCTTACAGGCCGAGTGGAGGTTGAGGACTGCTCACTACTTAGCGCTAAGGGTCGGGTTGTGTGCCTAGCAGTCGCTACGAGCAGGAGCCGTCTCGTAGTGCTGCTCCCCACAGCCCAGGCGACGGAGCTCCAGGCGGCACTAGGAAAATGCGTAGAACAGATCATCGCCGAGAAGGCTTAGAAAAGGAGAGCAGCTGATGACCACAGGAGACCGCCTCAAGGTGCTCTGCCGCACCTATTGGAGCGTGCGCAATGATGCCCGGCGCCATGAACGCCGGTGTCAAAGCGATGACTGGATGCGCGGGTTCCACCAAGGCCAGGGCGATGCCTTCTGCACCGCCTTGCGATTCACGCAGCGCCTGCTGCGCCCGGAGAGCAAAGAGGCTGACGCATGAGCGACACGGGGTGGATCATCATCGGAGCGTTCACCGCCTGGACGGCATGGGCACTGCTCCGCGAGTGGCGGCGCGGCGGACTGTGAGCGTAGGAGCGCGTGCGCGCGACGCAGCCATGACCACGCTCCCCATTCAGCGCCGTACGGTTTGGGGGAGGCGCTGGCTCTACCCGGTCGGGCCGCTCGCGGCGCACGTACAAGTGCTCACCGGCCGGCCGACGCTCCGCGGGGAGGATCTCGACGCCCTCCGGGGTCTGGGCTTCTCCCTGGTCTGCGCCCACTGTCACGGCGCCTACGGCGCGTGCGAGGAGACACGCGATGCGTGAGCCCGTCGTGATCGAAGGCACGATCGAGAAGGAGAAGTCCATGTCCGACTTTGGCTCAGACCTTCCGCCCGGCTGCACGCACGCTGACCTGGAAGCGGCGCACGGCGAGGAGGAGACGCACGGGTACCTCGTGACGCTGACCGTGTGGATTCCGCGAGAACTGACGGATGATGAAACGGATCACCGCATGGACGGCAAGACAGTCCTCACGGACCAGAAGGCGTTTGAGGCGCGCGTCGCAGCGGCGTTGAGCGCGGCCTTTTTCCCGCACACGCTCAACCCTCCGGCAATCTTCGCGGAGGTGGAGAGCGTCGATTAACGAGCGGCAGCCGGCAGGCAGCGCGCGCAGTAGCAGGCAAGGCGCGGCGCGCTCCGGTAGATCGCCTTGACGCGATGTGTCGCGGGCGCCTTACAGGTGCGGCAGCGCGGCGGCTTCGCCGGCGCGACGAGTCGCTCCACGCTCACGACCACGGCTCGCTCTTTCGACAACGGCGCTGAGGAAATCGCCTCGGGCATGGAGGGCATGGTACATCGCCTCGTCGATGGTGCGCTCGGCCAGGAGGTGGACGAAGGTCACGGGGCGCGTCTGGCCGGGCCGCACGAGGCGCGCTTTGGCCTGCTGGTAGGTCGCCACGCTCCACGGGAGCGAGTACCACACGGCGAGGCGGGCGCGCGTGAGGTCGATGCCCAGTCCTCCGGCCTGGGGCTGCACGGCGAGGAGGTGACGGGTGCGTTCTTGCCAGGGGAGGAGTTCGTTGCGCCGCCCTGAGAGTTCGGCCGGGAGGCTCTCCGTGTGCGCCAGGGCGAGCACGGCATCTAAGTCTGCGTGGAACTCGCAGAACACCACCACCGGCTCCTCCGCTGGCAGGTCCGCCAGCAGGTCCGCCAGCGCCCCCTGCTTGGCGCGGCTCGTCACTTTGCCCTCCGCCGCTCCCGCCACGATCTGCCGCAAGCGGAGGCTCTGCACGCCCGCGTTGGCGGCGGTGATCCGGCCGGCGCGCACATCGGCGATGAACTGCTCCTCCATCTGGCGGTATGCGCGCAGCGCCGTGGGCTCCAGGGCGCAGTAGCGTTCCTCATCGACGCTGGGTGGGAGGTCGGGGAACACGTCGCGCAGATTGATGCGAAACGTGACGGGCGCCATCTTGCGCTCGAACTCCGGCATGTGGGTAGGGACACGCCGCTCCGGTTTCTCGTCCCGCCCCGCCTTGCGGTACCAGGTCGCGGCGTTGCTCCAGGCTTCGCGGCCCACGGCGGGGCGCGTGTAGGTGTTGGCGAAGGCGGTGTAGGACGGCCCGAAGATGTGCGGATCGAGGGCGCGAAAGAGGCCGAAGGCGTCCAGGTGCGAGTGCGGCAAGGGAGTGCCCGTGAGCGCCAAGCGGTGCGGGATAGGGGCGGCGAGCGCGGCGACGGCGCGGCTCTGCACTCCGTGGGGCGCCTTCGCCCGGTGTCCTTCATCCAGGATCAGCGCATCCCAGGGGATGCGTTGCAGCACGGGCCGGAGAGCGGCGCGATGCACCACCTCGTAGTTCAGGAGGCAAAAGTGGGGGGTCCGTCCCAGCGCCACCGTGGCCTTGATGTCCGCCGCGCGGTGCGCGAGGCCCGTGGCCGCCGTGGGGGAAAGCGTCACAGGGGGACCGCGCCAGAACCGCGCGATCTGCTCTCGCCACACCGGCAGCACGGACTTCGGCGCCACGACCAAAATCCGCTGGCAGCCTTTTGTGGAGAGCGCTTCGAGGGCGACGCGGGTCTTGCCCGTGCCCATCTCCATCGCTAACAGAACGCCTGGGTGGCCATTCTGCCAGCGATCAAGCGTGAAACGGATCGCTTGCTCTTGATGCCGCCAGAGCGGCGAGGGAGAGGCCATGACTGCCTCTTTTCGAGTGAACATGGTCATCCGGGTTTCTTCCAGGCGCTGGTTGTGCTCTCTTGCTTGCTCCGGGGGTCGAACACCGAAACTTTGGTGTCTTCCCAGCCGGTCGCGCGCAGGAGTTTCCGCATCTGCGTCGTGTCCATGCGCTCGCCGAAGTAGGCTTCGATAAACAGGGTGAGGCGATAGGGACGGAGATGCAGGATGCCATCGACGAGGATGGCGCCGGAGGCGAGGGCGTCGCGGCGTTGCTCGCGGGGCACTTCGTGGGCGCCGTACTGCTGCACGAACGCTTCGATCCAGTCGTGGATGCGCTCCTCAGCGCGCGCGGGCTCGACCTGCACCTCGCGGGCGAGTTGCCGGAGGAGCAGGGCCCGGTGATCCCACCGTCCCGCCATCTGCTTGGAGGGGGGCGCGAGGATTTCCAACTCATTCAACAGCACCCGGCGGATGCGGGGGTAGTCCAACAAGTCGCTGCCCAGGCTGACCTCATTTTCTGGGGTCACGAGCAGATATTCCATGCCCTTGCTCGTGCGCAGCGCGATCCAATCGGTGATGCCGGGCACCGCCACCTCGCGCCACAGGCTCTCCGCCATTCCCAGCCGATCTTCGGTCGTCAGATCCGCCTCGTCTTGCTCGCCGTTCAACCGGCGGCTGACCTGGGCCGCCATCGCGTGCCGTCTCGCCTCCCGGCCGCAGATGGACGCCACGAGGTGATCGATTTCCTGCTCGGGGAGTGGCGGATCGCAGGCTTGGACATTGATGCCGTGGAGGAGCTGTCGGACCTCCCACTCCGGCCGCCCCTCGCCGACGTAGTGGCCCGCGATGCGCGTGAGGCGATCGTTCCGCGTTCCCTCGGCGATGCGCAGCCGTCCTTCGGTCAGCGCTTCGAGATCCAGCGCCCCCGTGGTCGGAGCCCGTGTCTGCCCCTCCTCGAAAAGGGCGCGGTGCGTGTCCGGGACGGCCGCCACGGCGATTTCCTCCGGTCCCTGACCAATTTCCCACCGGTACGGCACGCCGCTCGCATGGAGGCTCGGGGGAGCGAGGACGTATCCCCCTTCCCCGCGGCGGTCTACGCCGGGCAGGACGGCGGTGGTGTTGCGGACCTCCAGCGTGGGTGGGTAGGCGAAGTAGTAATGCGCCCCTCCCCCACCGGTCAGACAGCGGACCGTTTCAGGGAGAGGACCATGCTGCGCTTCCCAATCCTTGAGGCTCTCGTCCCCCCCGTGGCGGGGGTCAATATCCAGGACGACGAGGTTGGAGAGCCGTCCGGTAATCACAATCACGTTGGAGCTCGGCCAGCGGCGCCACCAGGCGGTGAGTTGCTCTCGGGTCGCCGGCTGCCGTTGGTAGATCTCCCACCGCACCCGGGGGTGCTTGCCGATGCGCTGACAACTCGTCGCTCGGCACGAGCACAAGCCGTCCGGCTGGACCGTGTGGCCGGGAACGATTGACCAGCGACGCTCCGAAAGTTTTAGCGCTTCGGATATTGTGGAGGTTACAATAATCTTGGTCGCCTATACTATTTTTGGCCCTTCCTATACAAAATCCCTATCTGGCTTTACCTTTTCATATCTGGCTTTACCTTTACTCTGACTTTTTCAACATGTTTTGACTTTTGTGCCTATTAAAGCGTTTGAACGCCGCAGGGCGAGCTCGGCCAGCGGAAACTGATAGAGGCGCCAAGCGTTCGCGAGGGATGGTGGAACCTCCGTACAGGAACAGCGGGGCCCGAGACAGCCCACCCGGTGCGCTTTCCAGTCTCGGATCTGCTCGTTGGGTGCCACCAGGATCGTCCCGGGAGCGAGTCTATCCCTTGGCACGTGTCTCCTTTTCCTTCGCCGCCGCCACCGCCTCCGCCGCCCTCACCGCAGCCCTCGCCGCCCGCGCCGCAGTCCACGCCTCCGCCGCCACCGCCCACGCCGCCCTCACCGCAGCCCTCGCCGCCCGCGCCGCAGTCCACGCCTCCGCCTCCGCCGCCCACGCCGCCGCCTCTGCCGCGGACGCCGCCGCCTCTGCCGCCGACCACGCCGTCGCCGCCACCGCCGACGCCGCCGCCGTCCTCGCTACCGTCTCCGATTGTTCAGGCGTCATGCTGCGCCTCCTCCGCTTCCACCGCGATGCCGCGCAGCGCTGGCTCCATCCTGGCACGGTGCCGGTCCATGGCGGCACGTTCTCCCTCGCTGAGCAGTCCGACCTGCTCTAACTTGACCGCGCTGTATTTGAATCCGCTGCTCTCTGCCTTCTCCAACCCGAACCGTGTCACCACGTGGTGGTACCGGAGGCCGCGATCTGCGAGCCGCAGGACGTAGGTCAGAACGCGCTTGTAGGAACTGGGTGGTGCTGGCAGGAGGAGGGGCAGGAATGTGTCGGGCGTTATCACGAACAGCCGCGCGATCTGGCGGCACGCTTTGCCCTTGCGCTCTTGTCCTGTCTCGTCCGCAGCGCTGCCCCAAGCGTTCTTCGGGCAGATGCTGCACTCACCGCCTGGATCTCCAGTACCGGTGATGCCGTCGTTCGAGGCGCAGTCGGGCGGTGCACCTTCGCCGCTGAACGGGTCGTGCCAGTAGGCTCGGACGGGCTGGCGCAACAGGAGCACGCCGTCGAACGTCCTGACCGCCTGGCCGTCCTCGAACTCCCACGTCTGGCCGCCGCCGGCCGGCACGCGCAGTTGCCGCAGGCTGGTGAAGGAAAGGGTCTCGCCTGGCGCCAAGGCTTGCTGCATGGCGGCGATGACATCGCTGCTCTCCGGCTGCGCGATGGCGTACTGCGTAACGGGGATGATGGCGGAGTCGCCCTTGCTGGTCATGGGAGATTGCCTTTCGTTTCTTCGGCGACCGTGAGTCGTGGGGTCATCGCTTAGTCTCCTTTCCGCGCTCGCACGCTGATCTCTTCGCGCACTTCGAGAGCTCGCTCGACATACTGAGGCAATCGTTCTCCGCTGTTCAGCCGCTCACGCACCCAGGCGCTCATCTGGTTTGTGTCGAAGCGTGGGCCAACGAACTTCCCGAGCCGCGCCCGACGCAGAAGCCGGCAGGCGCTCTCGTAGTCACCCTCGCGCGGCCGTACCCACCACTGGTGGTGCAAGTACAGCGTGTATCCGTCGAGCCGCACGTGCTGATAGCCCTCTTCGCTGAACGCCTCGCGCAACGCGTGCTGGAGTGGCGCCAGGGCGTTGGTTGTCTCGCGCAACTGCTGTTCCAGTGCGCGCTTTTGCTCGGTGAGGGTGATGAACTGCTTGATGGCCGCCGTGTCCATCGTCGTCTGCCTTTCCGTCCTTGACAGGAGGACAGTGAAAGAGTACTCTTGCACCATGCCGATGTCAACTGAACATAAAGTGAGTCAGAACGGGCAGGTGTATCTGACGCCGCGTGAAGCGGCCGCCTACTTGGAGATTTCGCGCACGACGCTCTGGCGCTACGTCTCGTATCATCGGCTGCCGGCGATTCGCGTCACGCCGCGTAAAGTGCTCTTTGACCGTCGTGACATTGATCGCTGGCTGCGGAAGCGGCGAGAGGTGCGGCGGTGAGTCCCGCACCGCGGGACTTCCGGCTCGCTGGGACGTGGTCCACCTTTCGCCTTGAGTATTCTCCAGGGCGCCAGCAGCCGTGGACGTTGTGGGAAAAGCGTGTGACGGACATGCAGTCCTATGTCTTGTGCTTTGCTGTGACGGATAAAGAAGCGGTGCACTACGCATCGCTGCGACGCGGTGGATTCGATGGCGAGTGAGGCGCGTATCATCGGCCCGCCGGGGACCGGCAAAACAGAGTTCATTCGCCGTCAGGTGGAAGCGTGGGGCGATCGCTACGAGCCGGAGCAGTTCGTCCTGACCTCGTTTACGCGCAGCGCCGCTTCCATCCTCAAGGGGCGTGTGGCGGTGCCGTCCGAGCAAGTTGGTACGCTGCACGCGCTCGCCTACCGCGCCCTGGGGAAGCCGCCGATCGCCGAGGTCGGTAAATTGCGCGAGGAGTGGAATGAGCAGGCGCCCGTTCTTTGGCAGATCGGCGAAGCCCGGCCACTAGAGACAGCGCTCGACGAGAGCCTGGATGTCCCCACGACCGAGCAAAACCGCTTCGAGCTCTACAATCTCGCCCGAGCTCGACTCCTGGGTGAAATGCACCCATTGTGGCTCGCAACAGGGGATTTCGCTGCCGCGTGGGGAGATTTCAAGCGCGCTCATCTCGCCTGCGATTTTACTGACCTGCTCATGCAGGCGTACGAGACGGTAGCGCGTTGCCCTGGAGATCCTGCGGTCCTGATCGCGGATGAGGCGCAGGACTTTACCCCGCTCCAATGGGCGCTGATACGGAAGTGGGCCGCTGGCGTGGAGCGCTTCATTGTCGCCGGCGATCCGGCGCAGTCGCTTTACTCCTTCGCCGGTGCGTCGCCTTGGGAGATGTTGACCGACGTATCTGATGCGCAGAGTCGTGTGCTCTCGCGGTCCTACCGGCTGCCGGAAACGATCCAACTCTTCGCGGAAGCGTGGCTGGCACGCCACTCGAACGGCCTCAGCAACGGCCGCGACTACGCGCCGCGCATCGAGGGCGGCGTTGTGCGCCGTCTCTCCGCTACGTGGCAGCACCCCGAGCCGCTGCTGCGCGACCTGGAGCGCGTGACAGAGCAGGAGGGGAAGCAGGCGATGGTGTTGGCTTCCTGCGCCTACATGCTCGCTCCCCTGGTGCGGGTGCTGCGTGATGCGGGCTTCGTTTTTCATAACCCATATCGCAAGACGGCTGGCGCCTGGAACCCGTTGGGGGGGCGGCGCGCTGGCGTGGGGCGCACCGTAGACCGGATGCTCGCCTTCGCCAATCCGAATGGCTGGACGCCGCAGGAGGCGATCCTGTGGCTGGAATGCTTGAAAGCAGAGGTGTTCTATGAGCACGGCCGCAAAGCGCAGTTCCTCCGCACTCCAAGAGCTTTCCTCCCCGCTGACGACGACGGACTCATTCATGCTGCCTACCTCGTGCCCCTCTTGTCAGAAGCGGCTGTACATGCTGTTGACCACCGAGATCTTGGCTGGCTCGCCGAATCCTTCAGTACCGAGTACCAGCGGCGCACCGCTGTCTTTGTTGTACACGCCCTCGAACGTTACGGTGGACTTGTCGATCCCCCGCCCATCGTGGTTGGCACCATCCACTCCGTCAAAGGCGGCGAGGCGGACGCGGTCTACATCTTCCCCGACCTCTCGCCGTCCGCTGCCAAAACGCGCAGCGAAACGCACGCGCACGAAGATGCGGTGATCCGCATGGGCTATGTTGCACTCACACGGGCGCGTGAGGAAGTCGTGCTCTGCGCGTCAACGCCGGGGCGCGGTGCCAAATGGGCGATGGAGTGGTGAATAATGGCTAGCATCTGCGCTCGCTCCGGCGACAGAGGCGCGTTGCGTGGGAGCCGGGCCGGTCTCGGACGCTGCGGGTGATGGATTCAAGGAGGTAGCGATGGCGAGCGGCACGGGCGGCGAACGCGGCAGACGCAGCGGGGGCGAGGCAAACGCCGGCGGCAGTCGCTCGCGCGGCGGTGCGAGCGACGACGGACGAATCGTCGACTTCTTAGGAAGGAAGTGCCGCAACAGGCAACGATGGCTTCTCCGCCTTGCCTGCCGCATCTGCATCGAAGAGGCGCAGCCAGGGGGAGAGCGGCGGGAAAGGAGCGGGTAATGACCGACCGTGTCCGCACTGGCCGCCTCGCCAAGGCGCGCTCAAAGGATATCGAGCCGTGATCCTCATCGCCGTCGATCCGGGGGTGAAGGGCGCGCTAGCGCTCTTTATAGACGGGACTGCCGTGGAGGTCGTAGACATGCCCCTGACGGCTGCGGGCACGATCCTCTGGTTGATCAATCGCGGAAGCGGTCAAATGATTCACCGCGTCGCCGTCATCGAAGCGGTCCACGCCACGCCGGTTTTTGGTTGTGTGCCGAACTTCAACCTCGGCTACAACCTCGGCTGGGTAGAGGGCGTGCTGGCCGCGCACGGCTTCACCATCGAGCGCGTGTCACCCTCCCGCTGGAAGCGGCACTTCTCGCTGCCCAAGGACAAGGAAGCCGCGCGCCGGCTGGCGCAGGAGCGCTTCCCCGCGCTAACAGGGGAGTTGGGGCGCAAGAAAGACCACGGGCGGGCCGAAGCGCTGCTGATCGGACTCTACTGGCAGGAACGAAAGGGGCGCATATGATCTTGGGAGGTACGCATGCCTGACGAAGCGCCACATCACCAGGATTGTTCGCACGATCCGCGAACGCTGACGGGCCATCCTATCGGGATGTACAACTGTCCCGAGTGCGACGAGATGGTGATCGCAGGGATGAAGCATCTCGATTACCGGAGGAGCCTCGATGACCAGAGGAGCTCGGTACCCTCGACGGACATGCTGGACGAGGCAATGAGGACTGCCGCGCCAGAGCCTGAGTTCACCATACTGGTAGAGGTGGTGGCGCGGACCATGAGCAATCGTCTTGCTGGGGGAGACACCTGGCCGTTTTTAGACTCGATGCTCAAGGAACGCTGGAGGGGTGATGCGCACGCCGCTCTCGCCGCCGTGTTCACCGCGCCGGATTTCGCAGCCTGGAGGTGGAGGCGGCGCGCCATGGCGCTTGACCGCGCGCGGGTCGATGCGCTGCGTGACAAGGAACATCCATCGTGAGCGGTGACGGAGATTGGGACGCGATGCAATCGCAGACGGATCAGGAGCGGCAGGAGGAGCGGGAGATAGCAGTTGCGGACGACGACGTGATCCCGGCGGACGTGTCGATGCTGTGCCCCTATTGCCGGACTCAGATTGATCAAAAGTGGCAGGGGATTCACTTCCCTGACCAGTTACAGACCCCTGGTGTGTACGACACGCCCGCCCAACTGGCAATAACACGGGCAGTGGGCGAGCCGCCTCCTCAATTCCAAGTGATCTGGGCGCAGTGGATGCGGTGCCCGAACGAGAAGTGCTGGAAGCCACTCATACGAATATCCACGCGTACCTGGCAAGGCACGCGGTCTGAGGACACTGTAGTCGAGTTCGAAGAATTCATTGCGCTTCCACGTTGGCCCACCGATCGACCCGTAAGCAATTATGTTCCCGAGTCTCACGCCGCCGACTTTGTAGAAGCGGCAACTATCTTGGAACGCAGTCCACGGGGGAGTGCCGCTATTTCCCGTCGTTTGCTGGCCGACATTCTTACGGAGCAGGGTTATGCGGCCACAGAGCTTTCGAAGCAAATCGATCTGGCGCTCGCCGATCCGTCAGCTCCCAAGTTTTTCACACGTAATCTAGATCACTTGCGAGAGATTGGAAACTTCGCCACGCACACACAAAAATCCACGAACACCGGCGAAGTTATCGCAGTCGAACCGGGCGAGGCGGAATGGGTGCTGGACGTGCTCGACACGGCATTCCAGCATTATTACGTTAATCCAGCGATAGCGGCCGAGCGGCGCGCAGCAACGCTAAAGAGGGCGGACAGTTCGTCCGCCAGTTTGGGACTACCACGCCGTTGCTGCAACGCGGTATGATTAAGTTGCCGGTACACGGGATCTCACACCTCTCGTGTCTGGTAGGCCTCCGTGGTGTTGCAGCACCGTTGGGGGCACTATCTGGTGAGGTGCCCCCGGCAGGATTCAAACCTGCGACCTCCCGTTGCGACACGGATGCTCTCTTCACTGAGCTACGGGGGCACAAAGCGGGGCGGCGGCGCGGATGCACGCTCCACGTGGATCGCGCCGCCGTTCTGTTTGTTCTAGTGAAGGGAGTCTGTGATGCAGACCGATATGCGAGAGCGTGGAGCGCCCGTGCCTTGTGTGAATTGCGGGCATAGCGCGCATGGCAGACCAACAGCGAAAACTGATGCTGGTACGTTCGGCCGAGATGGAGAATGTCCAATAGAAATCCGCATGCATCCATACGGCCTATACCATCCAAGCAGCTATTTTAGGCCGTGTGGGTGCACAGTGTACCGTGAGGAACAACCCAATGCCTGACGTGCGAGATGCGGCGCGGAGCGACGACAACGACTTGACGCGCATCGAGGCGCTGGCAGACGCGGCGACGCCAGGGCCGTGGGTGGAGTACGCGCTTGCGCCAGGTACGACCGGACTGTCTGCGGCCTACATGGAGCGCCTGCGGGAAGAGACAGAAGATTCAGACAAGCCGCTCTCGACTGTTTGTGGTGCCGCAGGCACATCTGGCTTTGGAGATTATCGCCGGAGCGTCTGCGCGACACCTCCAGATGGAGCGGCGGATAGGGCGTTCATCGCAGCCGCCCGCGCCGACGTACCCGCGCTTATCGCTCGCGTGCGCGAGTTGGAGGTGGCGCTGCGGGCGGCTACGGGCGACGAGCGCGCAGTGAAGTGAAACCCGCCTGGATTCCTCACGGGCCACAAACCGATTGGGGCTGGGAGATCATCTCGTGGTGGGAGACCATCGCAGCCTACAAGTGGGCAGCTGCGCGAGGTCGGAAGGCTCCGCCCTTGGCGCTCTGTCGAGACTGTGGGCGCCTGGAGGGTCATGCGTCGGACTGCACCCTCGCCGGCGGGCCGTAGGGAACCATGCGGATTAATCCGACGGTCTATCGCGGCGTGCTGGCTGGGGGGCGGCCGAGCCACTACATGCACGTGGCGAACGACTGCCAGCGCACCAAAGGGTTCCCCTTGCCGCTCTCAAAGGCCCTGGCGCTGAAATTGCGACCGTGCGGGCGAGAGCCCTGCCAGAGCGTCTGGCACGATCTCCTGAGACGGCTGGCATGATCCTCGCCGCCATCCTCGCCATGATGCTCGCTACTTCTGCAGCTCGCCCGCTTCCGTCGGGCCCTCACCACGGCGTCGCCACCTGGTACGGGGAGCCCTTTCACGGCCGGACGATGGCGGTCGGCGCGGTCTACGACCAGCATGACCCGGCGACGGTCGCGGTACCGCTCTGGCCGAGCACGACGGTGCCGGTGATCCCGCTCGGCACTCACTTTGTCGTCTGCGCGCACCGCTGCATCGCGGTCGAGGCGCGCGATACCTGCCCCGGCTGTCGCGCTGAGCCGTTGCACCTCGACCTCTCGCGCGCCGCGTTCGCCGCTATCGAGGCGCGGCACGAGGACGGCGTGGTATCTATCGTGGCAATTCTGCCATGACGCTCTGGTTGCCGCTCGGCGCGGGGCGGGTGGCGGTGATGGTGCGGGAGCTGTGACCGTCGCACTCGTCCAAGCCGACGCGCGCCACCTGCCGCTGCCGGATGAGAGCGTGCAGTGCGTGATCACGAGCCCGCCTTACTTCGGGCTCCGTGAATACGAGGGCCTCGCGCCGAGCGTCTGGGGCGGTGAGGACTGTGCGCTGCACGACTGGAGCGGCGTCCAGCGTCAGGCGGAGCGCTACACCGGCAAGCGGAAGTGGCAGCACATCGGGGCTGAGGCGCAGGCCGCCGGCGTGCGGGTGCGCGACGTCGATCCGAACGCCTGGGGCCATCCCCAGGTCGCGGACACGGATCGCTGCACGCGCTGCGGCGCCTGGCGCGGCTGCCTGGGGCTGGAGCCGACGCTGGGTCTCTACGTCGAGCATGTCGTGGAGGTCATGCGAGAAGTCCGCCGCGTGCTCCGGTCGGACGGGACCGTGTGGCTGAATCTCGGAGACTCCTATGCAGCGCAAGGCGGTCTGGGCTCTGGTGGCAACTTTCTCCGTGAGCGCCGCGCCTATCAGCAGCGCAATCAGCGCCCTTCAGACAACAGCTTCAAACCAAAGGATCTCCTCATGGTCCCCCACCGCGTCGCCCTCGCGCTCCAGGCGGACGGCTGGTGGGTGCGGAGCGACGTCGTGTGGTCGAAGCCCAACCCGATGCCGGAGTCGACGACGGACCGGCCGACGCGGAGCCACGAGTACCTGTTCCTGCTTACCAAAAGCGGCGCCGCGACGTACTGGACACATCGTGACCTGCCAGGGACGAGGGAGCGGCCCGCGTCCGACTATCGCTGGATTGATCGCGCGAACGGTGACGCAGAGACGGCGGAGGAGCCGGACTGTTGGCGCGAGGACCGCGAGCGCTGGCGGCGCGTGAACCTCTGGGAGGGCCATGACTACTTCTACGACGCCGACGCGGTGCGGGAGCCACATACCGCTCCGAGTCGTGGACATGGAGGCGGTCGTCTTGATAATAGTGAAGTAGCGGCTTTCACGGTGATGCGACGCGAATACAATCCCGGTGGCCGGAACCTCCGCTCTGTCTGGATCATCCCCACCGAGCCGTTCCCCGGCGCACATTTCGCGACATTTCCGAGAACCCTTGTGGAGCGCTGCCTGCTGGCCGGAACGAGCCCGCGAGCCTGCGGGGAGTGCGGCGCGCCGTGGACGCGGGTGGTGGAGCGCGGCGCACTTATAGGCAAAGATCGAGGTGGTGATTATCGAGGGCGAGATATACCTTCGCAGGTTCGTCGCAACGGCGGCACGCCAGGAATGGCATATGAGAACCGTACCGTTGGATTCCGCCCCACCTGCGCCCACGGCTCAGCCGACGGCTCGGCCCGCTGCCTGGTGCTTGACCCCTTCGCTGGCAGCGGGACCGTCGGCCTCGTGGCGGCGGAGCACGGCCGCGACGCCGCGCTGGTGGAGGCCAGCCGCGCCTACTGCGAGCTCGCCACCACGCGGCTCTACCGCGTGGCGCCGGTCACGGTGAAAGATAGGCCGGAGCCTGGAAGGCTACTGTGACGACTGATGCCTAGAGGCCGAAGCGCCCCCCTGGTAGGAACCACGCGGCTGTGCGAGGGCTGCGGCACAGCGTATGAGCCGAGTACGCCGACGCACCGCTTTCACCAGCGAAACTGTCGCACCCGTGCGGCGAGGGCACAGCGCCGCGAACGTGACTCCGAGGCCATCCTGGTTTCCTGGGAACATAATCTCGCCACTGTCAATGTGGCCGTCGCCAAGGCTCTCGCTGTTCCCCCGCGATGTCCCCGCTGCCAGGGGTGCATCCTGTTCGATAAGCAAGCGCAGGAGCCCTACTGTCTCCAATGCGGCTGGAGGCAGGCGACGTTGGCCCAGCCGAGCATCGAAAGTGGTGGCAGGCGGATCGACAAGTCAGTGCGCCACGGGCGGATGCGGCTGTAGGAATCGGGCTGATTAACCACGAAGGCCCGGCAGGGAACCGGGCGCAGCGCGGGCCGAGACGGCGGGTACCTCAAGACCACCCAGAGCGTACTCCCCGCTAGAGGCCCCCGTCAAGACGCTAGCCCTGCTGTAGCGGCCATATTCGTCCGCGTCGAGAAACAGGCGGGCACTGCACCTAGGGCACCGTCAGCGTCTCATCGCATAAGGTTGGGCGCCACCAGATGATCGCTCCAGGATTCGGGAAGTGCCGCTCGCCGAGGACGACCTCATCATCGCGCACGATCAGCGTCCCCGGCTGGCGCTGGTCGCCGTCCGTGTACGTTTCCTGATTGTAGAGGCTGACCACCATCGGGCAGCCGTGGTGGACCGCATCGCGGTCCCACGGTGCCCAGGTCAAGACGCCCCCCTCGACGGCGAGAAGCGCCACGGCTGCAACGGCGATTCGCCGCCAGCGGCGCGCCCGCCTCTGCTCCCGATGCAAGAACGACGCCGAGATCAGCGAAGGCGTGTCCATCTAGGTCCAGGTGTGCGGATACATCGGCAGCCGTACTTGCTTCCCGTCTACGTTGTCCTGGAGGAGGAACGGCACCTCGCCACGCGCTGTCCCCGACAGCTCCGGATAGAACAGCCACGGGTCCACCATCAACCAGCGGCCCCGGAGAAAGACGTAGACCGTGTGGTGCAGGTGCGCGCCTTTTACCTGCGCGCCGCTCTGCCCAGAATAGCCCAGGAGGTCGCCCGCGCGAACCCGCCGAGGGAACGCGCCCACGTAGGCGTTGAGGTGGTAGTAGTTGACCGACCATTCGAGCGGCCCAAAGAAGTCCACGCCGGCGGCGATGTAGAGAAACGAACTCGTGCCTCGCACTCGCACGCTCTTGCCGAACGTGCTGGGAACTTCGAGCGTGGTGGCCTCGCCCGGAATGGCGGCGTAGAGTTGCGTCCCGACAGCGGCGTTCCAATCCATGCCGGAGTGCTGGAGCAGCGGGCCGCCCTTATCAGCGGGCCATTCGCGCCGCCACTGCTCCCACACTCCGAAAGGGCTCGTGATGAACACGTGCTCTGGGGCGATGGCGATCGGCCAGTGCATCATGCGGGCCATCGTGCTAGACTCCTCTCGCGTGGAAGCGACCCGGCGGTCCCCCAGCGGATTCCAGCCTTCGGGGAGCGGACGAATGGGGGATAGACTATCGTCCCTGAGTCCACGCAGGGCCCAGATTTCCTAGGCTTCTGGACTCGCAGCCGCCGCCCTTCGGGGCGGTTTGCTGCGTCAGACGCTCCCTCGCTTCGCCCAGGCCCGCGCTGCCGCGAACACCCCCGTCCCGCCCCACATCGCCGCGCCGGTGCCCTCTGGCAGGATCAGCCATCCCAGCGCCTCGCAGAGGGTGAGGGCAAACGCGCCCAGCGCCAGCAGGGCTTCGCGTTCCAGCAGCCGGCTCAGGAGGTCATCGAGTTTCGCGCGCGTCTTCGGCATCCGGCATTCCTTTCTCACTCCGTCTCAGGCAGGCGATCCGCTTGATGTCTGGCGGCCACGTCCCCAGAAGCGCATCGATCGCCGTCGCCATCTCCAGCGAGATCGCCAGGAGCAGGCCGGGCTCGTGGTGCGCGGTCGGGTCGATCACGCATCGGGGGCACCATTCCTGGAGACGGTGCTGGTCGCTCCTGCGGCTCCACATGCTGGCTCACGGCATCAGCGTACTACGTGGCAGCGGTGACGGCTCATCGGTGATCGCCCAGCGTGCGGCGCTGCTCCTGCTCTACGGCTTCGAGCCGGATACCGTGGTCGATCTCCCGCCGCTCCGTCGCCTCGATTCGGCCGACGATATTCTCGCTCTGCTCTTCGGCCCACGCGAGGTGCGCGATCATCTTGTCCCGCAACGAGTCGCCGCCGTTGTATTCGAGTTCCCGCGCGACGATCTTCTCGATGTTCTGTACCCGCGCCTCCATGACGGGCAGCGAGGCGATGGCAGTGGTGATCTGCTCCTCCCGCTTCTGGTGCGCGGCCGCCGCCGCAATGCGCGCGTCCCACCACCGGTCGGCGCCGCGGGCGATTCTCCAGGCGAGCGGCAGCGCGACGGCCGTAGCGGAGAGCGAAGGGATGATGATATCGAGGCTCATGCCACTCGCCTCACATGTCTGCCGTATATTCGAGCCACACCGCCCAGATACTGGACTGCGAGGTGGAGGTGTCGTTGGCGTGCGAACCGAGGCGCGCGAGGTTGTAAAACAGCTTCTTGCCCGCGGTGGGGTTCGTCGTAAGGTTGACGGTGAAAAGCGTGATGGTGTTGGCGGCGGGCGCGGCTACGTCGGTATCGACATTGAGCAGCGTCGTGTGCGCGGTGTCTGCGGCGTCCGCCTCAAACACCTCAGTTTCCCAACGCACGTTCCCGCCTGTCGCCGCAACTGAGAAAAGAATATTGAGCGACACAGTTCCGGCCACATAGTCTGTCGGCATGACGACGTGCAGCAGCGGCTTGTAGCGCGTGATTGCGGCATCGGCCTGGTCCCAGTGTGGACCCCCGCTCAGTGTTCCGTGCACATCGTTAGCGGGAATCGCGGTTGCCGTTCCGGTGGATTGATACTGTCCATAGAACGGGATGCGCCGCGTGCGGTTTGTATGCTCCGACGCACCGTGGTTCGCTGAGTGTGTGCTGTGACTTCCCGCCGCAGCCTGGAGCGCTCCCGTGCCGATGGTTCGCAAGGAACCAGTCGCCGCCGCCGCATCCACGGCCATCACATCGGCGCCGCCCGGCTCGTGGCGTGCGTTGTGGTCGGCGAAGTCGGCCTGGGCCGCCACGTCACCAAGATTCAACTCTTGTCCAGCGAGCGTGAGGAGTGGGTCGGCCCCCGCGTTGAGTGTCACAGCGCTGTGATGCGCCGAGCCGCTGTGCGTGCCATCGACCGTCGGCACGGCCCAGGTGCCGCCCAGCTCACCGCCGGGGGTGAGGCCCACTACTTCTTCGGCCGTCAGGTCGGCGTGGGCCGTCGTGACGAGGTACGTCGCGCCCACCGGGGCGCCGCCGCCCGACACGCCCATCTGCTGGTAGGTCCAGGCGTTTGCCACCCGACTGAAAATGCCGACGTAGCGGATGCCGCCGCTCTCGTAGGCATGGATCTCGCCGTCCGCGGCCGCCGTATCGGTGCGCGCGGCCGTGCCCATGCGTGTGCTCAGGATGCCATTGACCAACAATTCCTGGCCGGTCTGCGAGCCCTCCCGCATGGTATTCAGCCACTGGATCAGAATGGCGACCTGCTGCTCCAGCGCAGCGAGTCGGGGATCAGGTGGAGCGACCACTGGCGGCCCACGCTTCTGCTTTGGCTTGCGTGTCGGTGCGAAGCTCCAACTGTTGCTCCTCGTAGCACTCGTAGTACGTTTCCTGGGCGTTGTCCACGCGGAACCACTCGCGCGCTGGGCGGCGCCTGAGCGCCATCCGTCGCTTCTCCACCTCCATGCCCTCCTTGAAGAAAAGGCGTGCCAGGAGCGGTGTGTCCGGCAGCGCGGCGAACCCCTGGGGGAACTGGACGGTCAATTTTGCATAGGTTTCGTCAAACAAATCAGCGTCCGTCATGTCGTCTCCCAGACCTGAATGGTCAGTTGCACCGCCTGCACGTCGGCAGTGCGGAGGTCGCGGACCTGCTCGATGTGCGTGACGAACCCGTAGCGGTCCGTCGTTTCGTCCGGCAAGCGAATCGTATTAGGCGAAGCGGTCCCCGAGCCGGCCCGCGTGATGAGCGCGTTGAGGTCCGTCACGCGGCTTCGCTGCTGCTGGCCAAGCACGACGATGACCTGCACCTCTGTAATGATGTCGGGCCGTTCATCGTAGAGCAATTCCAACATCCCACGCACCTGCGGGGGCGTCGTGCCAGCGCTGCCGGCACCCGCGACCTGCACGAGGCGGGGCTTGAGCGTGCGGCCGTTGACCGTGGTGAGCGGCGTGCTGCCAGAGACGGGCAGCACGCGGCGAGAGCCGTTGGCCGTCTCCGCCGACCCCACGTTGACGTAGGCTCCTTCGTCGACGGAGACGGCCAACTGCCAGGTGTTGCCAGCATTCATGTTCTCCAGCGTGAACCTTCCCTGCCGCAGGTTCTTCAGCTTCTGCGGGTCGCGCATCAGCGTGGCGCCAAACCAGGTGCCACCGCCCGTGGAGAAGGCGTAGTTGGAGTCCAAGATGTCGCGCCCCCCGCGCCCCTTGGTCAGGCGCCCGAGATCCGTCCCCTCGCCCCATACCAGGGTGGGGTTGGTCAGCACGGACGTGGCGTGAATCTCGTCCACCTGCACACCGAGACGGTAGGCGAGGGGATACCAGTCGAGGTGGCCCGGCGGGTTCTCTGCGTTGAACACTCCCTCGTGCAGGTAGGTGTCGCCGCCCGGCGTCAAGAGCGCATCGAGGAGCGATTCGCGCCAAGCGAAGATCGCTGTGTGGCGGCCCGTATAGCCCTCGAAGTCCTTGAGCTGATCCGAGCCGATGCCCGTAGGGTTGGCGACGGCGCCTGGGATGAGGGCGTAGAGCGCGATGTCGGTCGTGCCGTAGAGCCAGGCGCCCAACGCGGCCCACTTCCGCCCGTTGTTGACCGAGCGGTGGCCGCGCAGCGCGGGCAGCACGCTAAACGGCTTGCCCGCATCAGTGAAGCCATACGCTCCCACCTCCGACCCCACCACTGTGAGAGGACCGATCGTGCCGATGGCGGCGGCGTTGATGCGCGGGTCGCCCACCGTAAAAGCGTTGGAGATGCTGACGAAGCGGTCCAGCGTGAAGCGCACTTGGTTCTCGTTCGCGCCCGTGAGGTCGGCTCGCACGCCCCACAGACGGTCGTTCCCCACCGCCATTTCCTTGAGCAACACGTCGGCGCCGCTGATCTGCACGGCGCTATACGTAGCGCCGCCGCTCGTGACGCTGAGGCGGCGTTGCAGCGCTTGAGTGGAGCCGTAGGAGCAATAGCCCTCCGCGAACCACACCGCCGCGCCCACCACGGGCTCACCGCGGTTGTTCCCCTCGATCACGCTCCAGCCGTCGGGATTGATCTGCGTCACGATGCGGCCCCGATGGGCGAAAAGGTAGCGACGGTCCTCATGGAGGTGCGAGATGCGAGCGGAGCCGATAGCGCCGCCGAACTTGTTGTCCGCGTCGCCGAAGTTGAAGCCGCCGAAGAGGCTATTGCCCGTCGCGCCCACGGGATCGGCCGCTTCCAGGTCCAGCACCGTCACAGCCGCGCTGGACGTGAGGAGGCCGTAGAAGCGCGTTTCGAGGTTCTGAACATAATCGACTGCGAGAAGGCCGGGCTCGCCATTCAGTCCGATCTGCTCACGAGAGCGACCGATCGGGCCATGGATCTGCCAGAAAGCGCTGCGAATGCGCCCCGGGTCACTGACCTGCGCGGGACGCAGGCTTCGCGTGTAGGCGCGTTCCCCGGCGGGTAACTGACTCTCCGCTACGAGGGGGTAGGCCACGCCGTTGATGCGGATCGTGGTCTGCTCGGCTGGCACCGCTGCTCTTTAGGCCGGTGGCAGCGTCGCGGCGAACGCTTTGAGGCGCGCAATCTCCTGTGCCGTCAGGACCGGAAGCGGGGGAGGCGACGGTGGAGGAGACTTGGGGTACTGCGCCGCGATCGCGTCAAGTTGCGCCTGGGTAATCACCCCATCCGGCAGCGTGATCCAGACAAAGCCTTCTTCGCGCTCATGGTCGTGGAGAATGGACCATCCGCCGAGCTGTTGACCAGCCGCCTGGCCGATCTCCGTGCAGATCGCCTGCCGATCATGCTTCGCTTCAGGGATGCGGTACTCCATGCTACAGCCTCGCAATGATCATAAAGCTCCCAGCCTGCACGATGGTGTCGCCGACGATCGCAGCGTTCTGCGCCCAGCGGAATTGCGCCGTCCCGGCCGTGCCAGCAGCGGCAACTCGGGCGGCGTACAGCATCGCCTGAATAGCATTGGTGTTGCCAACATCTGTCGTCATGCTCGCCGTGTTATCGATGTTGACGACCGCCGCGCTGACAAATTGTGCGGACCATTCCACACCAGTCGCGCCCGCCGGAACACTCCAGTCGTACTTGAAGCCTGATGTCGCGCCTGTGCTGATCCGCGCAAGGATCATGATCATGTAGGTCTCGTTGGCGGCGAGCGGGAAGCTGAAAGCATCGTCGTTTTGCAACGTCGCAGAATTGTTGACGGTTTCATCGATTGATTTATCAACAAAGCGGATCGCGTTAACAGGATGGCGAGCGATCTCCCGCCAATTCCCGCTATCCTCATTGATAAACATCAACACGTCACCCGGTCTGGTCACGTAGTTGACAGCGCCTTGCAAAATGAGGCTGGTGGCGTTGTGCGTAATGGTGAGCGAGGCGTCGAACTGGAGAATGAGAAGCACGCCATCCCCACCAGTGCCAATATTCGGCAGCGCGGTGATTCCCGTCGTGCCCGTCACGTCGTAGTACAGACCCCCGCCGGTGGGATAGGCGAGCGTCGCCGCCGAGGCGATGTCCGTGCCCTTGAAGCCGTAGATGCGGTACGGAATGCGTTTGATAATCTCGGTCGCATTGGACGCGATGGTCGTATTGGCCGGGATGCGCACCAGCGCCACAGCCGTGCGGTCTCCCAACTCCGGTACCGTGGGGTTGGCCGCCGCCGTGCCACTCACCAGTTCCAACACGCCGGAGGAGTTGAGGCCCAGCCACGAAAAGCGGGGATTGCTCGCGTCCGTGACCAGCGTCACGGCGTTGGCTAATACCGCGACGCTGGTCGGCACGCCGTTGTACATGCACGTCCCTGCCGCAATGTCCACCGTCATGTCGGTGGCGTCGAAGGTCAGCGCGCAGCCGTCGATGACACCGTAGAGCTGCTGATTCGCGTTCAGCTCCCAAACGGTGTCAGAGACAGGCTCCGTGGTGTCGACAGCGGCTGCGAGATAGGGCATCTCACGCTCCCGTCACGACGACAGAGGGCATGGGCTGCTTGGGCGGGATGTCGATCACCAACTCGGCAAGCCGGCTATACGCCGCGCCATGTCGGGCACGCAACTCCAGGAACTTCGTCTGGTCGCGGTTCACGTGAAACTTGCTCGCCATCTTGAAGAGTGTGCCATGCTCCACGAGCGCAGCGAACGCATCGGACTCCAGCGCGTCCGCCGTGAGCGCAGGATAGGGCATCCGTGATTCGATAACAATCTGGCCGCCACGCCCCTGGGAAGTCACAAGAGCGACCGTCGGAACTCCGCCCATGTTGATGACCGCGGACTGCACATCTTGCAGCGCATACCCTTCGTCGCCGTAATCAATGAGCGTCTGCGGAATGGTCGTTCCCTCGACCGCCACCACGTGGTCAACTCGCGCCGTATGATCGGTCGTGTTAATCTGGATGATGATGTCAAGAAGCGTCGCGGCGGCCGCCAGGGTTCGCGTTGCGGTGAAGCGATCAAACGTGTTCGCAGCAAGGTACGTGCCATTTGTCTGCCCGCTGCCGTCGTCAATCTGAATCCGAAGCCCGCTCGTCACCGTGCTGATTCCTATCGCACGGACCGTAATGTCTCGGGTGATCGCAGCGGTTTCATCGGTCGGCTTCGCCAGTTGCTGATTCAGCAGCCCAATGCTTTGTGTCAGTGTCAGATTCGTCCCCGCCCGTACAATCTGCGACGCGAAGCGGCCACGCGCGGCGTTGGTGATCGCGCGGTAGATGATGCCGCCGGCGCCGGCGAGCGTCCAGGAAGTCGGATTCGCCGTAATGGTGCTCGATCCCGGCCCAGCATCCCAGACCTCGAAGGAACTATTGTCGAGAAGATTGGGAGAGGCGCGGTACCAGACCTTGCTGACGTCTCCGGCGCCCCGAATCCAGCCGAAGCGGCTCAGAGGATAGAAGATCGCTCCGTCGATGGTGGGCAGGATGTTCCGCACGGTCTGGCGCGTCTCGCGTAGCACCTCATCAATCGCGTCTTGGATCCGCGTCAGTGTAAACGCCAGCTCTGCTGGCAGAATGAAGAACGTCTCGCTGGTATACGTCGTGTCGGTCCGCGCCCCACCCCAAGTAGCCGTGCCGGTTGAGCCCGTCCAATCGGTGATCACGCGCTCCCGATCGCCGGCGTTCGCAGCGTCGGGCATGATGAGGAGGTCACCGTTGAAATAGTCGTCTTCGTGCGTCCCGACGAGCCCTGCTAGAACGGCCGTCGTTGCGGTCCCAGAAGAGATACTCCCCGTCTCACCGCCGAGCTCTTGCGCGAGACGCGGATAGAGATTAGTTCGTGTGACCATCCTCGGGCTCCACGCTCACCTTCTGTTCGCTCAACCCTTCCCCACAGGACAGGCAGTAGGCAATCGGCTGCCACTCCATCCCCTCACGCGCGAAGGGCCAGAGGCGCCGGTCCACGCCCCAAAGCGGGTACCACTCACTGTTCACAGAACAGACGTGCGTGTGCCCTTTGTCCATCAGCGGCGCTTGGGCTTCGCCGGGACCGCACGGGTGGCGGGGGTCGCAGGCCCCGTGCGGCTCCCCGGCGTAGCAGGCACGGCACGGGTGGCGGGGGTCGCACCGCGCCCTGGATGGCTCGGACTCGCGGGATAAACGCGGCGGCTGGACTTGTGCGGCATCAGCGCTTTCCCTTCCGCGTAGGCTTCCAACCGTGCTCGACGCCGCGCAGGAGATTCGCCTGCGCCTGCGCCTTGGCCGCCGTGGTGTGCTTCGCCTTGACGCCGCCGGGCGTCGAGACTTGATAGCCGTCAACCTTCTTGACCCGAACGGGCATCGTTCCCTCCTCTACGTCTTGTAGATGTAGGCGATCTCAAAGAACGCCGGTTCGCTGTTGGGCGTGTCGTGAGCGCTGTGCGCGTCCACCGCTGTCCCGGAGTGGGCACTGTGCGCATCCACGGCCGCGCCGCTGTGCGCATCCACCGCCCCACCGCTGTGCGCCGAGTGTGCGTCTACCGCGGTCCCCGTATGCGTCCCACTGTTCACTTTCTGCGCCCCGCCGCTCCCGGCAGCGCTGGTGCTATGCGTGGCAGGTTGCGTCACGACGTGGTCCGCGTGCGCTGCGGGTTGGGTAAACACGTGCGCGGCGGGCTGCGTCACGACGTGGGCCGCGTGGCCGCTGGGCTGCGTCACGACGTGGGCCGCGTGGCCCGCGTGGGTATGCGTCGCCGCGCCGCCCGTAGCCCCCGGATCGACGCCCGCAGCCGTCCCTTTGACGAAGCGATTGCGCAGATCCGGCGTGGGAGGCGTGCCGTCGCAGAGCACCCAGCCAGCCGGGATGCTCGCCAGTGTGCCCGACCACATCACGATCGCGCCGGTCGGCATCTCATCCCCATCAGCCGCAGCAGGTGCCCAATCGCCCGTTCCACTCCACAGGATCAGCCGCCGATCACGAGTATGCGATTGCCACTTCCTAAAAGGAGCTTGCGGACGTGATGTCCACTTCCTCCCACATCAAGCTCGTGGCGTAGAGCGCGACCGAGGCCACGCTTGCCGCCAGCCAGACCATCACGCCAGGCGGCACGATCACCGCCCCATCGAAGTCGTGCACGATGGGGTTGTCGTTGATCGCCGAGGCATCAACGCCGGCATACGAGTGGAAGAGGCTGTAGAAGAAGTCTCCGGCCACGCCGGCGGTCGTGGTGACGGTGCCCGATGCCGTCGAAAGCATGTGGCTCGCTTGGCCGCCACCGACCAGGGCGTTGAACGGGTCGGTCTGGCCGAAGACCGTCACGGGCGCGCCGGTCGCAGCCGTGGCGCCGACGTTGACGACCCGCATGAAGCCAGCCGTGAACGCAACCGTCACACCACTGGCGCGGTTGGCCGCCAGCCGCAGCAGCACAGCGTTGCGGCCTGAGCCCTTGGGATTGAACAAGGCAATCCGCGGCGCCGTAGCCGTGTAGATCGGAATGGCGAGGCCCAGAGGCGTCGTGGTTTGAATGAAAACCCGCCCTTTGCTCGCCGCCTCGTAGTACTTCCCGTGACTCCCTCCCATGAAGAGCGAGCCGTCGGCGTTGAGCGGCAGGTTGCTAATTTCAAGACCCATCGTACGATTCCTTTCTCTCCCCACCGCGTAGCGGAGAGCCTATGAGCCGGACACTTCGCTAAGCAGGTCCGTCTCGGTCATCATGCTGAGCCCGAGAACAATGGCCCGGAGAAGCAAGACTTGCTCCTCCTCGGACCGTGCTTCGATCTCTCCAATCTTAGTGCCGTCGTCATTGACAACGGCCAGCGTCACCAGGCGCGGCGTGCGGCTCGGGCGGAACTTGCCCTGTTCCCGATCCCCTGCCGACCCCGGGAAGTCCGGCTTACGCGTGCCCGTCGAATCCCGCTGACTCTCGGGAAACGGCGCACTCGGAGGCGGCGGCCAGGGCTGGAAGTACGGAACGGCCATCACTCACCTCCTTGCGGCGTCCAGCGCCGCTCAGGGTCGGCGCCGGGCTCGTGCAAGAGCGCGTTGGCGCGGTAGTACGCCGGGCGATAGACTTGGCTGACTGCGGCCAGCGCGGGATCGTCGGTCCGCTCGTGGCGGTACTCCAACTCCTTCGCCGCGTCCATGTAGTTGCGCACGTGCTCGCCGCGCTGCGGCGCAGCCATCGCAAAGCCGATGAGGTTTACGCCCAGCCGCTCGGCAGGCGCGCCGCAATCCGAGCAACGGATCAACACGCTGTCTCGGCTGCTCAGCGCTTCCGTCTTGTGCCCCTTCAGGCAACGAAAGCCATAGAGCGGCATTACGCCGGCCTCTCCGTCCACACACGAATGTAATCAATGTCCACGACCTTGCTCGTGAGGTTCCGCGTGCGAAAGAGAAAGTGCGGTCGCATGAGCACGGCCCCGTCCGGGCCGGTCGCCACGCGGGCATCAGTACCTCGATTATCGTCCACGATAGCGTAGCCGGCGTTGGAAAACGCCTGCACAAGCACACGCATCCAGGTGGCTGCCACGGGCGCGGTCGTGCCGATGTCGGTCTTCGCCGCGACGGGCGTCGTGCCATCCGTCACAAACGACATCGTGGTGAGCGTCTGGTCGGTGTCGAGATGCACCACCGCGAGGTCCGTAGCACCGTTGCCAGTCGCCGGGGTGTCCACATCGGTTACGGCGGGGAGGGCTTCATCGGTGAGCGGGTCCGTGAACCCTAGTTCGAAGGACCAGCCCGTGACGACGTCGGAACGAAAGCGCACCTCACAGCCGGGGTTACGCCGCGCATCGAACATCGCCGTCGCCCAGCGCACCGAAGCGACGTCGTTGTCCGTCGCGCCGGTCGCGCCCCGGATCGCCCCACCCTCGATGGGAGTAGCGGGCTGCGCGAAGGTGGTAGGACCACCACCCGCGCTCACGGACAAGTCCCAAAAGACAGGATCCAAGGTGTCGGAACCGAAGTCGTCCTCGTAGTAAAAGTAGTTCACCCGCGCGAACGGCAGGAGGAAGCCGACCAACTCCGAGTTGAAGCCGCGACCTTTGGTCAGTTGGCGAAGAGATTGAGGGGCGTGGAAGCGCCCCAGGACGGGATTTGGCATTTCAGCCTGTTTCTACCTGCCTATTCATCGCGTCGGCAGGCTGACTCGGCGGCACTTTTTGACGTGACGGCCCTTCTCCAAGCCCGTCTTGAAAGACTCCCCACAGTGATCGCAGATGATCAGCCGTGCCGCTGGCTGATCGGGCGACACCGCAGGAGAAGGCGGATTCATCTCAGCAATGACCACCGCTTTCCGTCGCAGCATGAGACTCCGGCGCCCTGCTTGTGGCTCATGCAGCGAGTAGGTCGTGACGAACTCCCGCGCCTGATTGAGCAACATATGGTGGCCGATCATCAGGTGAGAGATCAATTCCTCCATGCTATTGCGCGGCGGCTGCGGACCGGCACAGGCACCGCAGTAGTACGGCTTGGGAACCTCCCACTCCTTGAGCTGCGGGAAGACGGTAAGCGACAAGCCAAACGGCGGCGTGATGTGCCAGTGGTACGCCACGATCTGCTCGATCGGAAAGAGCGGTGCCCCACCATTCTGAAAGAACCAGTAGGGCCAGTCGGGCGTGTTCAGCCGATCAAAGTTCGTCTCAATGGTGTCTCGCAACCCTGTGAGAGGACTCACGCGGTCCGTGTAGGAGTATTCGATGAGTGGGACATGCCCCCGGCGAATCCACCACTCGGCCTGGCGTGTGAGCGCCCGGCCATCGACTCCGATCAAGGCAGAGGGGCCCACATCGATCCAGCCAGGACGACCTTCCCGCATCGAGCGCTTCCAGTAGATGTCGTTGATGTTGCGGTTGGTGGTCGGCCCCTTCTGACCTTGCTGCGCCATCCACCCCGGCGGGACCGGGATCAAGTTGGGGGTCTCCTCCGTTATTCGGGCGGATACCATGTGGCCACCTTCCTCCGCGCCTGGTTCGGGTTCGCCAAATAGGGGCGCCATTCGCGCTCTCGCAAGGGGCGCAACCCGGGGCGGCCGCCGGGCTGTGTGAACACGTGCTCTGCCAGTTCCGTGGGAATCTCTTGCAGGTACTCCGGCGCGGCGAACATGGCTTCAAGCACGTAGTCCTGCTGCCCATTGTCTGAGGTATCCCGACTGATCGAACGCGCCACTAGGCGGGTCGCACCCCGCTCTCCAACCTGAATGTCCGGCTCCTGCGGCTCGAAATGTGGGAACGGGCCGCGGATGCGGAGAGTGCCGTGCCGGTAGCGCGCCCGGTCGATGCGGAACTCCTCCTCAATAAACTGATTAGCGTTCTTGTGCAGCCATTCCTTGCGCCGCTCTTCAGGAAAGTCCGCGTCACAGACGGCGCGAGCACGCCGCCGCTCTAACCGCCAGCCCAAGTCAGGCGTGATCAGACCTAAAGGCACCCCAGGCACGGCCTCCGTGATGGGCTGGGCATGGCGGCGCAGAACCGAGTCGGGATGAACGCTCATGCCACCGGCGCGATCGCCTGTGCCACCGTCTCCGCCTCTTTCTGCGAAGCATACGTACCGATGGTGTGCCGGCCGTGATGCACCTCGTAGCGCACGCCGGTCAGATTCCCATGAATGTCCGGGTGCGCGGTGAAGCCGATCACCTGGACAAAGCCATTCGTCGTCTCACCGAACTTCTTCCGATAGAACTCACTTGCCATCGCAGCGCCTCCTAGACCGTGTTGAGCAGCACGCCATACAGATCATTCAGCACCTCCGCCCCGGACGCCTGAGCAACGATCTGGCGTTCGGCCGTGATGAACAGTTCCCAGCCAACGACCAGCATGGAGAGGTCACCGACAATGCGATCACGCTCGATGGTGGGCTGCTTCTGGCGGATGAGAATGAACTGCTGACGCTGAAAGGCGCAGCTTTCGCTTTGCCCCGTCGCCGGCGCTTCGAGATACTGCGACTCGATAACCTTGAAGCCCAGGAACATCCCGATGGTGGCGGTATCCATCGCCGCAAGGTTGCTACGGGTGAAGTCCGCGCTGATCGGCGTGCCCAGTTTGCGGATCGCCGACACCGCGGCGGAGGAAAGCCAGGCGAAACGGTCTTCCTTGGGCGCCAAGCCAACCTGCAAGTCCTGCCACGCCTGCTCCCAGTCGTCCATCGTCAATTCCAGGCCCAGTGTCCCTTCGCTGGTCGCCAGGTCGTCTGGCAACGCCGCCGCGTCAGTCTCGACCTGCCCCTGGAGGGCGTAGCCGAACTGGCCCGCGATGGTTTCGACGGACACGATGTCAGCCTGCACCTGTGTCTGGAACTGCCAGTTGGCCGCCGTATAGAAATACCGGCTAATGGTGATGTCCTGATTGGTCGGCGTATTGGCGTCCGGCACCACGAGGGTGTTGTCGGACTTCGCCGTAGCGGCTTGGTTGAGAACGTGCGCGATGTGGATAATGCGGCCCGTGCGCATCTCTGCTTCATAGCGCGTGTCCATCGTGCCCGCGAGCACCTGCGCCCGCCGCGTGGCGAGTTGCGCTTCTTTACTCCAGTGTTCGCTGATGAACACCGCTCCGATGACCGGAGTTACCTCACTTCCGATAAGGGCCCCCACGGAATTCTCTTTCTACGCCGCCGAGCCGTTCCTGGCGATCTCGGTCAACGTATACGCGCAGCCCGCCAGCACCTGCTCCGGCAATTCCGGGTAGCGCACACACAGTTGCGGGCGTTCCGGCAAGCCGTAGAGCGAGCAGCGCCCGCCGTCGAGCGCCGAGCAGGCTACGTCGATCTGGATGGATTGGCCGACGATCGAGAGACCTGAGTGGAGTGCCACCCAGCGCTGTTCGTCGGCGGAGAGCGCCCGCGCGAGGGGCAGGCGCACGAACGTGCAACATTGGCCTGGATGAATCAGCGCACAGCCGTCGCAGAGGCCAGTACGAAGAAACCGCCGGCCGTCCGCGTGCGTGATGAGATCAGCCAGCGGCACGGCGGCGCATTTCCTCGTCAGCAATGCGATCACGCGTCGCTACCGGAATCTTCTCGTACTCTTCGATGGGCAACGCCATGATCTCAGCAAACGTCATGCCAGCGCTCGCTTCTCGCCCCCGTGGCACCTGCGGCGCCGGTTGTGGCTGATTCGCCATAATGACCTCTAGCTCCTTCGCCTTCAGTTCTTCCTGAACGCGCTTGTTCACTTCTGCTTGCACCCGCTGCTCAAACGCCGCTTCACGCGTTTGATCTTTCGCTACGAGCACTTTTTCATGGACGCTGCGCGACATCTCCTGCGCGAACGTCGGATCCCAAAGCCGGTGCGCGTTCTCCTGCATCTCCTGCAAGATCTCGGCCTGCACCGTCGCTGGCAGATCGCCAAGCACGCTGTTGGCAAACTTCCCCAACGCTTGGAGCACACGCCAGTCCCCGTTGTTCCGAAAAACCGCGGCAACGTTCTCCTGCTCCTGCTTGGACAGCTCATCGACACCATGAGCCTTGGCAAACGCCACCGTAAACTCCTTGGTGCGCTCGTCGTTGCCCGCTTCAACCCGCAGTCGCGCCTCGGTACGCCGGCTGGTCTTCTGCATCTGATCATCGAGCCAGCCTTTGAACTCCGGGCGGTTCTGCACCTGGCCGAAAAGATCGTTCCAGGGTAGCTCAGGAGTCGCCTTTGGCTTCCGAACCCCCTTCTCCGCTTCCGGCTGAGGCGTGGACGCTTCGACCGGCTGAGATTCCACAGGAGAGACCGCCTGAGCCTCAGGCTGGGCGGATTCTGGTGGGACCTGGCCTTCTAGCGCCTGAACCTGACCGGGCTCGACAAGGGCAGCATCAGTCACCACGGAGACCCCTCTCAGAAGTCAACTGCTGAACAGTATAGACACTTACCGGGCTTCCTGCAGAACAGCCCCTTGACGATTCTGGCTCAAAAAGTCCTCCTCAGCCTTCCGCGGACTCAAGTAATCAAATTGCCAAGCCCACCAAGCAAGGTCGGGGTTTTGCACCATCCACGGTCCCAAGTACTGCTCATGGAACCAGTCCTGGAAGCGCCGGAACTCCTCAATCTGCCCGATCTCATCCCAGGCGCGTGTTCGCGCCTCGATGTGGTCTATCCCTTGTCCCTCGTGCCACCCCGCGCGTTCCTCAGCGACGACGGTCCGAGCAGCCTGCCACGTTCGCGGCATCGCCGGCGGGTACCGCTGGCTATCTGCCCAGATGCGCCAGCCTTCGTCCCACAACTCCCAGTAGCCGCTCTGCGCGAGGTCGCGCTTCGTCGCTTGGAGATCACGAAAGAGCGCTGGTGCATCGGGCTCCCGCACCGCGTAGACCGCTTCAAGAATGAGGTTATAGCGAGCCTCTCCAATCTCCTGTCGCAACTCGCCTTGAAAACGGTCAACCAGAAGATCGCGCTCTTCTAAATCGAAGCTTTCTTGCTCGGCGCGGCTGAACGTCTCAAAAAAGGCATCGATATCCTGAGCCAACTCCGTTTCCAGATCGGCAAAATCGGTGCCCTTGAACTCTCGATAGCGGCGGTCAGCGAACAAGAGATCGCCCACATACTCCCGGTACGCGATAGGAGCATCTACATACTTTTCCGCCGCCGTAAACATCTCATCACGGTTGAATGCTACGAACCGGCGCACTTCCGCACTTCCACCGGCGAACCGTTCCGGCATCGCGGCCCGCGCTTCCGCCACTCGCTCTCGACCAACATCAGTTAAGAACGGATTCAGCCGTTCACGAGCGAGATTCGGACCCAACAGTCGTTCCATTTCCTCAAACGAAGTAGCACCGCGAACATCCTCAGAAGCTCGACCAAACGCCCGCTCATACTCCCGCCGATCAATCGCAAAGGGACTTTCTGGAAACGCCGAGACGCCCGATGTTTCAAAGAGAAGCGGAATAGCAGCCCATCCCTGACTCAGCCCCGACTCGATCACCGGCGGAATAGGCGAAAAGTTCAACAATCGACCTTCAAGGGAAATGTCGCCAAAGCGGAATCCTTTGCCCGGCTCATACCCAGCGCCGCCAATACCAGCCGCACCGATCTGTCCGACCACGCTGGCTCGACCAACAAAGTAGCGCGCCCATGCCTGCGCCGCTTGCTCAGGATCCAGCTCCACGAGAGCACGAAGACTCTGCGCCAACGCCTTCTGCACAGACACCTGACTCAGTGAATTGATCACCGTCCCGCCTGGCAGAGTGATGAGACCAAAGCCGGGCTGGCTTGGATCGAACTCAAACTCCTCCACACCAATAAGATCATTGAGCCACTTCCCGATTACCAGCACACCAACAACAGTCGAAACAATCGTCGTCGCCGCCATGATGCGCTCCGCCATCGTCGCTTTCGGAGACGCGAATCGCGCCAGCCACTTGATCCATTCAATCTGCGAGCGCGTCATTGACGGCGAGGTAAACGTCACCCGCTCTACTCCGCGACGAGCCCCTCGGAGCGCAGGTCGTGCAAACGAAGTCGCCATATTCGCCTGACGGAAGGCGGCGTAGCGGACCGGCGCCTGTGTAATGTCCTGCCCGCCCAGATGCAAGATCACCAGGTTGCCCTCTGACACCAGATTGCGGCCAAAGCCCAACACCGTCTTGAACCAAAAGTCCGTCCACGCATCGAGCACGGCACCCACCGGTCGGTCGATCACGCGCCCCGGCGGCCCCAACCAACGCAGCACCGTCCCGACGTTTTCTTCATACGCGGATGGCAGATTACCGCTTCCCAATTCATCAATGGTGTTCCGCACCGTCTTTGGCAAATTCTGGTCCGCCATCCAGACATCGACGTGCGGAATCTGCAACCCTGCGACGCGACTATTGACCAGCCGTGCCAGCGCATTCACCGCGCCAACCATGCCGCCCACACCACCGCGTGGGATCGCCGCAAGCAACTGCACACCCGCAATCCCAATGTCCGGGCCAAACTTCGTGTTCTTGAACTGCTGCACAGAACGCTCCAACCCACCCAGCGTCGCACCATAAGGAGCAGGCCCTGTTTCGGCTAGGATGCGTTGAATACGATCCGGAATGCGATCGCCGAATCGCACTCGCAGCTCTCGCTCCAACAACGTATCAGCAAGTTCACGCGCAGCGGTCGTCCCCAACGCTGGCCCCGGCTCCGGCAGCATGAGCGCGCGCATCAGCGCATCGCGCCGCTTCGCCAGACTGGACGCGAAGGAATCGGCTAGATCACCGCGCAAGACCGCCGAGATCGTCGCCAACGTCTCATGCGTCGTCGGACCAATCGGATCGAGCAATTGACGATTGCCCGCGATCCAATACTCAATCACCGCCAGCGCTCGCTCAGGATCAATGCCCCCTAATTCTCCCTGCGCCCGAACTACCCGCTCCGCCTCAGCCATCAATTCGCCTTCGGTGCGGAAAGAGCGACGCAATTGCGCTTCCAGGCCCGTGCGCTCCGCGCGGGCCGCTTCGTGGTACTGCGGCAAAAGCGATGCCGCTCCCTCGATCCGCCGCAACGTCTCCACGCGCGCCCGCGCCTCCGCAGCCGTCTCACCCGTAAGCGGAACCTTGCCACGTTCACGGCCCAGCGCAACAGCCTCTTCCCGCTCCATCCGCTGCGCAGCAGATGTCCCTAGACGCTCTCGCACACGTCGCGGCTGCTCGGACGGCAGCACAACGCCAGATGGACGAGCACGCGGCGAAACACCTGCATGGGCGCTCACTTGCGTCATGCCAGCCTCAATCGCCTGCCGCTCTGCGCGCAAACCACGGAGGATATCAGGAGCAAGATCGCCTGGCAAACTCAACATCGAATCAATGCTACGAATCCGCACCTGAGCCCGCGCAAGATCCAGTTGCGAATGCACAACAGCACGTCCGCGCGCTTCGCCTGCCGCAACTGTTTGCTCAGCCGCACGCACTTGTGCAGCGGAAGGTTGCACTGCGGGGCGGGCACGTCGCGGCTGCTCCCACGGCAGCGCCTCGCGGAACCGGGTTGGGCGGGTTGACGGAGCAATATGCCGCTCCGCCGTCGTGGCGATATCAGCAAGCGTCTCAGCCGAACGCGCTTCACGCCGAGCGATTGCCTCCATCATTTCTTCGCCCAGAACGTGCTTGAGCACCTCACGTTCCTGCGGCTGAAGGTTCCGGCCACCTTCCGTTAAAACACGCCATCCGGTGGAAGCATGGAGCGCATCAAACTGCCGAAGACTTCCGCTCCGCGCTAACCGTTGAATCTCCGCCCGCACCGCCGACCGCTCCGCTTGCCCAAGACGCACTGCGCGCGCCACGGTTTGACGCGCGCTTCCAGGCCCTTCAAGCCGCGCACCACGGAACATCGCCGCTTCGGTTTCCTCTGGCGATAACCCCTCACGCGCGCCACGGTGCAACGCTTCGGTGACGCCCGCCGCTTGCCGTATCCGGGAGCCAGCGATTTCCGCCGCCGCAATGCCCTCTCCTGCGATGCGTTCCTCTTCCTCAATAAACCGCAACGTCTCGCGCTGAGCCCTCCGAAACGCCGGCGACGGCTCTTCTTGCGCACCCGCTATGCGCAGACGCCCACGATAAGGCGCACCAGTCCGACGGGTATACATACGTCCGATATCTCGTTCGATCGCAGCGATACGAAGATTGGCCGGCACATGCGGCGCAGCAAGCGCGAGCCGATCCACGACGGTCAATGTCTCACGGCCCGCCCGTGTCGCGATCTGGGGCGCTGATCGAGCCGCCCCAATCGCTCCTAACCCGCCTGCCGCCGCCGCAAAGGGCGTGCCCCACTGCGCCAGACTGCGCAGGGGACCCGGAGGAGCGGCTTCCGTCGCCACCTGCGTCGCCGCGCCGGTCCCCCCGAGCACACCCACCTCCGCCGCAAGACGAGTCGAGGGCGATCCGCGGCTCAAGAGCGGCGCCGCAAGTCCCGTCGCGGTCCGAACAATACGCGGCGCGTTCGCCGCGGCACGGACAATATTCGGCCCAGCGAGTGGAGGCAAGGCATTGATCGGCGCAACGCCGAGATCAATCGCAGCCTGCGCCGCTGGAGGCAGATCCGCAAACCATTGGTCAAACTCCTCCGGGGTCATGCGCGGGATCGGAGCAAAAGAAGGCCGCGGAGTCGTCGCAAGCAGTCTCAGCGCACGCCGGCCACTGATCGCTATTTCCCCAGCCTCTTTCGCCTGACCGAGCCCAGCCACCAGTTGGCGCATCACCCACGGCACCTCTGGGACCCCCGCAATCGGGCCAATGGTCTGCCCCGTTCGTTGGCCGAACATATCAGGGCCAGCGAAGACATACGGCGGCGGCGCACGAGGGAGCGCCGGCGGCGGAAGCCCCCGAGGCAAAGCGAAGGGCGGCCCCCCATACCCAAAGGGCGAAGGACGAGAGCCAAGCGCTTGTTGCGACGCCCGCGCATTCGCAAGAGCAAGAGGAGGAGCAGGAAACGACGGCGGGGCGTTTTGACCGATCGCCTGCTCAGCGAAGAGACGCGCCGCGAGCGGCGACGGCCCCCGACGCTGCCGCGCGATTCGCTCACGCGTCGTCTCCGTAATCGCGAGCGCCACTTACGCCGTCCGCGCGATGGCGCGCTCCGAGAGGCCCATGGGCTGCGCCAACGCGATCTCACGCAGGAACTCAGGAATCGGAACCCCCCGCCCAGTACTCGTGAGCGACGCGGCCATCTGCTGCAAATAGGGACTCGTCCCCGGCGCACTGACCCCCACCGGCGTGGGAAAATCTCGCCAAGGAGAACGCGCCAACGTCCACTGGGCGATCTGATTGAGATAGTCAAAGGCGCGCTGAATATCGCCCCTCGGAACAGAGCCGATGGTCCCGAGCTGCAGCGCTGGATTTCCCGGCGCAAATGTCCCGCCACCCTGCGCACGCTGCACTTTATTCATCGGAACCACGGTGAGCGTGCCATCAGGATTGTCGATCACGATCTCGGGGCCTTGCTCTCCCACCAGCGCAACGTTGGCGGAGGTTCTCCCTCCTGACGCCAGCGCAGGAGCGGCGGTCCGCTCGTATTTCAGCACCGGATTCCCATTGACGTCATAGCCAAGGAACGCGCCTCCACTCTCCGCCGCCGCCTGTTGCTCCGGCAGGAGACTGTTGTAGAACGCTTGCAGCGCATCAGTCCATCCTTCCGCCGGAGTGAAGGCCGGTGCAGGCTGACCAGTCGGCGTAGGACTCGGATTCGCTTCCACCCCACCGCCTGACCATCCTCCACCTCGCATCCCACTCCAGTACGGGCTCGGCCCCGGCACTTGCAATGCCTGCTGGTTCAGGTCCAGCGACACCGGGAAGCCAAACGAGGGCTGCGTGAGACCGCCAAGCCCTTGCAGGTACGGCGAAGGCTGCCGGAGCCGGTCGAGGAGCCCGAGCGAGCCAGCGAGCGGGAAGACCGACTCTTCGGTCCGCAGATCCACGCCTTGCCCCACCGCTGTGCTGATCGGCGCCTGGCCCTGCGGCGCATTCACGAGCGCGGCATAGCGCATGAGGTCACCGGGCTGCTGGGCGAGACTCCCAATCTGCCCCAACAGCGACTGCTCCTGCGAGAGCCGAAACTGCTGGTCCGTCGCTTGTAACTGCGCCAAGGCGAGCGTCCGATCTTTGGCGTTCTCCGCGGCGCCAAAGGCCCGCAGGGCATTCTGCGTCGCCACATCGCCCTGGGCGATGGCCGCCTGGAGATACCGGTCGGCGTTCCCCGCGCCGATCTGCGCCGCCAGGCTGTCGTAGTTAAAGCCCAACTCCTGCGCCCAGCGCTTTTGGTCGAAGCCAAAGCGTTCTCGCTCCAAGCCGAAGCGCTGCTGTTCGAGGCCAAAGCGTTGCACATCCAGGCCGAAAAGCTGATCAAACTGTTGCCCTTGCTGCGCGAGGTTCGCTTTCGTGTCGGCGCTGACGGTGTTGTGCAGGAGCAGATCCGCAGCGATGCCCGCCGCCGTGCTCCCGGAAACGCCATAAAACTGCTGCAACTGCACGGCAAACGCGCGCTGCGCCTCAGCGGAGAGGTTGCTGAACTGATAATTCGACTGCGCGAGTTGCGCCGCCATGTCAGGTGAGACGTAATAGATCGCGCCGCCAATGTTCACCGGCACAGGCGCAGGGCCACCACCGCCGCTCCGCTGCACGGGGATGCCCGTGTCGATGTCGTAGCGGCCCGTTCGCGCATTCCACTGCCAGTACGTGCCCGTCGCAGGGTTGGGAAGCAGATCCGCGCCCGTTTGGCTGTACGGAGAATCCATCATCCCTGGGTACGGCATCGGCTCATAGCCCACGCCGCCCCCGGGCACATACTGCGGCTGGTTGTACGTGTAGGGAACAAAGTTGCCCGTCACGCGGTCGAAATAGCCAGGGCCGCCATTCGGGCCTTGCTCGATGAACTGATAGCGCGTTTGGTCGCCCTCCGGCGAGGACGCGCCCGGATTGACAACGCAACGACCCAGGGCGTCGGACCACGTGGATCCTTCCGGGCACTCTTGCGCTCCCGCAATCGGTGGCAGCGTCCAGCCATAGACCGCATCCCAGGCCCGCGGGATCACGGGTGCCGCTCCGCGTGCAGGTCACGCTGCAACTGCAGCAGATCCGCCTTGGCGAAGTGCGGCGCCACCATGGCATACGCAAGCCAGAACGGCAGCCCATCCGCCCGCGGGCGCGTGAGCCGATCAAGCACGATGGCGATCCGCTGCTCACGCGAGGGCACGGTGTCGCCGTAGGTTAAGCCACGCTCGGTAATCCCCTCCTGCAGCACGCGATGAACAATCGCCATGACATGCTCCCGCACTCGCCGCTCCAGCTCAGGAATCCGCTCCGGCCTCATCGCACCACCTGCGGCGGCGGCGGCGCGGCGCCCGGAACTTGCAGGGGCGGCAAGCGTGAGGGCGTGACCCCCATGCCCATGCCGGGTTGTCTCACGCCCGCCTGCATGTTGAGCGGGCCACCCAGCCCTCGATTAAAACTATCCGTCCCTTCCTGCCCCGGCGGGGTGATCGGCGCGATCTCCGCAAACTGCCGCGCGAACGCCGGCGACTCTTGCAGCAGCAACGTCGTCACTTCCCCCCGGATGCCCTGCGCCACTTCGTAGAGGAGGGAGCCCGGCGGAATCTGCTCATTCGGCCCTAAGAGCACGGCATCGGACATGTTCTGCACGTACTTCCGCATCTCCGCCTCTTCGGGATCGTCTTCCTCAAAGTACTTATCGTACATTTGAATGTCGTCGATCGCGCCTTCCCGCCGCAGCGTGAGGCCCATCTGCTGCAGCGTAATCTTCTCATCGAGCCGGCTGGAAGACTGCCGCACCTGGAGATCATCCGTGAGCGTCCTCGTGTCCACCTCAATGAAGCCGCGCATACTCGCCCCGTCGGCGCGTCGCTTCGGCACGGAGAGAAAAAAGATTCGTGAGGGAATCTTGCGCATCTCGTTCGCCCACATCATCGCCATCTGCCCCACCGCCTCGGCATTGGTCTGCACCGCAGGCTGATATTGCTTCGCCCCCGCCCGTTGCATTAAGAGCGTCTGCCACGCCGGCCCCGCCGCCCCCCCGGCGCCCGTCTCAAACTGCGAGGGCAACACGGGCTGCTCACGCTGCGCGTAGTACTGCAAAAGCCGCAAGAGCAAATCCCCATCTTCGATCCGGAGTTGCCGAAGCTCTTTCGCCCCGTACAGCACCGCCACTTGATTGGGATTCATGCCCAGCATCTCCTCGTACTTGATGACCTTCGGCTCGTTCGTCGCATCATCCAGCAAGGGCGTCCCATCCGTGCGCAGCACGACCCAGCGGGGCAGAGCATTATAGGTCACGATGTTGCTCAGGAGGGTGACTAATTGGTTGATGATCGGCGTGAAGGCAAACTCCCCATCCAGGAGCGCCATGTATTGCCGGCTCAGATCCACCTCACCCGTCGTAAACGCGGGCGCCGCATAGAGCGGCACATGCCCTAAGGTGTGACGCTGCGACCACAGAACGGCGCCGGCCCCCCCCACCGACCAGCCACTCACGAAGTACGCCATCCAATCCCGGTCGAAGTAGCGCGAGAACCGCACCCGCGGAGCCGCCCCTACGGTGGAATCCCCCCTGCCCACGCCGGGCGGAACCCCCACACTCACTTCCCCATTCGGCAAGAATTGCAGCCCCAGCGCCCGGAACCGCTCATCCCCCGTGGTCGCCGCATACGCGCCCGCCAGCACGCTGCCCGCGCCCAGTTGATCCGCCGTAATATCTTCCGTGACCAGCGCGCGGCTGATGCCCCCTGCGTCCCGCTGCGTCCACACCAAGCGGTTGGGAAATGTCTCAATGGAAAACAGCCCACGACCATCGAGCGCCCGCTGTTTGCTCGCCTCCTGGCGCCGCTGCGCCCAGTGATCCGCCGGCTCCGCCGGCTTCCGCTTCCCGTCCCCCACGTCCCAGCTCCAGACCGCCCGCGCTTCCCGAACCCCCGCGTCCGCTTCCGCATCGCTCCATTCCGTAAAGTAGCGACGGCTCGGATGCCCGAAGGCCGCTTCGACGGGCAACGAGTGATACCACCCCGCCCCCTCGACGGTTTGCGCCCACGCAATCTGCTCCTGCAGCCGCCGCCCTCGCGTCACCAGCCAGTAGGTCGCGTTCAACGCCCCCTCTTCGTCCCCCGCCCAGGCGAGACTCTGCCGCTCCGTCCCCCGCGGGGTCCGATTCACTTGAATGGTGGGGGGATTCGTGATCAACGCCGCGACGATGTTCTGCGCCGCATCGCTAATCGCCGACATAAACCGAATAATCAGATGACTCTTGTTGTACGGCTCGGGCACATGCAGACCGAGCGCACTCGCTGAGGCCGCCGACGGATCCCGGAACAGGAGCGCCCGCCGCACGCCAATCGCAAGGTTTCGCACCTGCGTCTCTTGATCGGCACGCTGCGTGAGCGCCAAAAGCTCCTGTTCGGTCAGCAGTGGCATCTGTCCTTCAGTATAGGCGGATTCTCAGTTCCCTCACACGGCCGCACGGTCCAGGCGCTGCCCATAGAGGTCGCGCCGCCCCACGACGGGCTGCGCGATCCCCCCCAGCACCCCCCACTGCTCCAATGCCGTGAGCGCATACCGCCGCGCATCCATGGCGTCGCCATGATGATCCACCGCCCGCCCAGTCTCGTACCGATCCTTCGAGTTCGGATCGAGCGTTCGCCGCCAGCGGTACGTCGAGAACTCCTGCACGCTGTTCCGACAGCGCCGCGCGATGGTCAGCCGCCGCTGCTCGAACAGCCCCGCGACGAGCCCCAGGTTCACCCGGCGGTTGTCTCCCGGCTGCGCCGGAAGCCCCGCCCGCACCAGCGACGCCACCGCCTGCCCCTCCGAGGGATCGCAAGCCACGTGGTGCAGCGGGGCCCGCGCGTGCTGCTGCTTGAGCCAAAAAATCACGTCTTCGATCGCCACCTGCCCACGCTCATAAAACTCCTCAAATTGATGCACCCGCCCCCGCCCACTCAGCCCGACGGTCACAACGGCCGTGGGATCCCCCGCCCCCCAGTCCACCCCCGCCACCCTCACTTTGGC
>ERZ1292625.883-Hain-H41-01um-R1-883-length-40242-cov-7_pt1 | contig 40242 bp, 41 predicted proteins | sample MGYA00564400_ERZ1292625 | MGnify/ENA primary metagenome ERZ1292625 (study PRJEB36523, sample SAMEA6512639) | groundwater metagenome | collected 2019-01-08 | study: AquaDiva: Metagenomics assemblies of 32 groundwater samples
GCTGGTTACGGGCACGACCAAGGAAGATGTCCGTGAGATGACCTCGCGCATCATCAGGGAATATGGAGGCAAGAGCGTGTTCTCAGAACGAGATCCGCGCAAACTGGCAGCCGAGCTGGACATACCATTGACCAAGGCTTCTGCCATCGTGGCGGCGGGTGAGCTCGGGAGACGCTTCTACGATCGTAGCTCATCGACCTTCACTACCATACGCAATGCGCAGGATGTCTACGACTATCTGGTTGATATGCGCACACTGCCAAAAGAGCATCTCCGTGGTCTATACCTCAACGTGCATAACCGTGTGATCGGCAACGAGGTCATCTCCATGGGAACGGTCAATTCCAACGTCATTCATCCTAGGGAGGTATTCCGAGCCGCCATTGAATGTAATGCCGTCGCTGTCATCCTTGCGCACAACCATCCTTCGGGAGAGGCGACACCGAGTGAACAGGATATCGAAGTCACAAAGCAGATCGTCCAGGCAGGGAAGATCCTGGGCATCAGAGTTCTTGATCATGTCATCATCACCAAAGACGCATTCACGAGTGTGAAAGCGGACTACTAACACAACAATCACTATGAGAGATTATCAACTCACCTCACCATCTCTGGAAGGGGTTCTTCGGCATGATTCATTGATATATGAAGGGATCCGACGACCTGAGCAACTCCTCCGCATCATGGACGGCCCCGCATCCAAGGGTCCGCGTGATGGTGGTTCCCAGGCTACATATACCGACGCCGATCAAAAAATTCTGGAGCAGTATTTCACTGATATATACACCGTCTTTATGAAAAAGCTCTCGAATTTCGTACTCGAATCAGAGGCGCGAGATGATGACACGCTGAAGCTTCAAGCTTTGCTTCAGGAGCTTATTAAGATAAAACACTTGATACGCACGCGGTCAACTATTGAACATTGAGGCGTTCATGTGTACACTGTGGCCATGTCATCTCGTGATTATTTTAAGGGCAAACGCATCGCGGTTGTCGGCCTCGGTGCGCATGGTGAGATGGTCGAGGATGTAAAATACCTCATCAAGGCCGGTGCCTGGGTATCTATATATGACCTCAAAAGTGAAGCGAGACTCAAGGATGATCTCGTATTTTTGCGGTCGGTAGGCCTCGCCAACTATGTGTGTGGATCGATCCCTCCCGAGGATCTTCTCGACATGGACGTCATCGTATTGTCACACGAGTATCCGCGAGATTCATCGTTCCTCAAAGGGATACGGATGCATAACGATCATGCAGAGGAGAATAACAAGAAGAAGATAGCTATCGAGTATCCAGAAACGCTCTTCTTCAAGTTGGCACCCCCAGTAACGCTTGTTGGAGTCATGGGTCCTTGTGGTAAATCTACGATCATGTCCATTCTCGGACCCATGCTTGAACATGTGTGCAAAGAACATGGGGGGCAGTCTCTATTCACCATAGACACCGAATCATCCGATGGATCACTCGCTCATCTCAAGAAAGCCAAGAGTGGCGATATTGTACTCATGAGGATTCCTGATGTGTTGCTGGCGGATCTGCACGCTATGCGTATCAGTCCCCATGTGGCCGTGTTCACGGGTGTGCCTGGGAAAGGTTCGTACACAGCATCTCCGTTCGAGATATTGGCGCATCAGACATACAACAATTTCCTCATTGCCTCAGATGAGGTGATAGACATTGCACGTAGTGGATCTGTCCAGCCTCGTGCCAAGATGCTCCGTACCAAGCCGTCGCTCGTGCCTGCGGACTGGGGATTCATGGGAAGGGGAAGTCACGATCGTTCAAATGCGGCACTCGCATTTCAAGCTGGTAAACTCTTCAAGCTTGATGACGATGCTGCACGAGGAATACTCAATGAATGGAAAGCACTTAAAGGTAGGCTCGAGTTGATCAAGAAAGTAAGAAATGTTGAGTTCTATAATGACACCATGGCGACCATCCCGGACGCAGTCCTTGCGGGACTCTCGACACTCTCTGAGAGTCGCAATGCGATCCTCATCATCGGAGGATCGGATATGGGTCATGACTATCGGTCGCTGTATGCTGAAATTCCCAAATACGCTCACACAGTCATTATTCTTCCGGGTAGTGGCACGATTCGTCAGCGTGCACTGATTGAAACCATAGCGGGCGTCACTCTGGTCGCGGCTCCGTCTATCGACGAGGCTGTCCGTACATCCATCGAGCGTGCCCAAAAAGGCGATAAGGTCCTTTTCAGTCCTGGTTTCGGTGCGGGAGGTGTTGATGGGTCAAAGAAAGAGCGTGGAGAGAAGTTCGTGAGGGCGGTGCGGAATCTATAAACAACAAGCAGGTGCACATATGTTTTGTGGCAGGTTATGCAGAACGGTACCCTAAAGTCTGGTGTACCGACACGACATAACCTGCCACAAAACATATGTGCACCTGCTTGTTTGTTTAGTCCCCACAGATCATACAGACCACGGCTCCGTCAATTTCGTATCCTGTATACGCAGCTTTCATTGCGCCAGCGACTGAGAGGGCGCTGTTGGTCGATATCTCTAGATTGGCGTAGTCTCGTGCATACTGCTGTGCCGCCTCAATGTCTTCATTAGTAGCTACCCAGCCCGCTCCACCCGTCTGCTCAATGAGTGGTATTAGTTTTGGTTTCCGGTGAGCTACCTGATCCACAATAGCATCAGCAAGAGAAAGTTCGTCCGGACCATCGTATGTATCGAACCCATCTGTCATGGGATGGCATGATGATGTCTGGACGATGTGTACCTGGATGGAGGACTGCTTGCTTCCGAAGTAGTGAGCCAGTGCCTGAGCAGTTGTACCTGACGATGTGCCGATGAATACTGCTCCGATAGCAGCTTTTGCGCTGGCTTCGATGAGTTCTTCTGCGAGCGATGTGTATCCGACGAGGGCTAGATCATCGGTGGATTGGCGCAAACTTCGCGCACCTTCATGAGTCGCTTGCATCAATGCTTGCAGAGGTCTCTCTTTTCGAAGAATCCGGATACGTGCGGATGCGGAGTCTCCGGCACTTGAAGCTGCTGTATGAAGCTTCTCAAGTTTGTGTTCGGCTATGTGGTTGCCGACGAATACGTCGAGCTTCGTATCTGGCAATGTGGCGATATGGAGAGCTGCTGCCAGAGCAGAGTTGCCTGAGGATGATATAGCGAAGGAGCGGTCACCATTCTTGTAATAATGATCAATCATGACCGGTATAGAACGGCCTTTGTGCGAGCCATAAGGATGTAGATCTTCGCGCTTGAAATAGAGGCCAGAGAGGCCAATCTTCGAGGCTAATTGAGGGTATGTTTCCAGGGGAGTCGCCATAGGATGACATTGTCATCCTATCGCATTTCGGGTACTATGGAAAGAAGGCATTTTGTGCCTTTTTACTGTCGTGTTTCACCACAACCTCAAAACTATGAATATGCTCTGTGTATGCCCTGAATGCAAAAATACCATAGATCTCTCGCGTTATCCCAATCTCGCTGCGGGCATGGTTATCGAATGCAATCATTGCGGCATGACCCTCCTCATCAAAGAAATCGCTCCTGATGGAAACGTCAAGACTGATATCGTCGACGAAGGAAAATAAAGGCTAGTACATAAGTACGAGTCCAACGAGTATCAAGGCCAAATAGAGGACCTTGATGCCGAGTTTTTTCTCGTGGTAGTAATGGTTGCCTGAAAGCACCGACCAGAGCATCGAGAACGCACGCTTACCTGTCACGATGATTGATGCGGGAGCGAATATATAGGCGAAGCTAAGTATCGGAACGGCTATGCCCCGCGTGAGCGATTGAAAGCTATATGGATATGTCCAGAGGTAGGGAAATGGATTGCGTCGGCTCTTCCAGATGACCATCACGAGGAAGTAGGTGAGGAGTATCAGGAACATATAGCCCTGCTCGGCTTCGACCGAGTTGTAGTGTGTCACATTGTATTTGAAGAGTGATATGGTGATCGCTGCGCCGAAGGTCCAGAGCAAGACATATGCAATACCTTTGGTTTGTATACCTCGCTTTGCATAGAGGCCCACGATGGCTGCGATGATGATGAACATGCCCACTATTTGCTGTAGCGCAATATCATAGCCGAGGACAATGTCGATACCGAGGAGTAGGGGGATAGTCAGGATGGTGAGGAACCCATTGGTGCTCCGATCCGCTTTGATGATAGCGAGCAGGCCGAAGGTGAAAACTGCAATCTCTAGAATGGCGCGCGCCGCGAATGTGGGAAGCGAGGCGGGATCAAGGTAGAAGTTGCCATTGAAAAGGGACAGTCCGACAAAGAAGACGGTCGCCCAGAACATCTCGAGGAACCCCATGAGGTATAGGGTCTCTTTCTTATGGGCAACCTCAAATTTGCCGATGAGGGCAGATACCTCGCTCAGGAATGTTCCGAAGACTATGAATATGATGCCGATCATTATAATTTAGGATGTTTTTTCTCCGCTTTCCAAATAGACGCAACTGCTCTTGAAAAGATGTTCAAGGGAGTTTTCCAGACGCTTCTTTATTTTTGGACCCAATAGCATGAACATCTCTTCTTGTGGTACAAATTTGAATTGGCCGATTTCATCGGTATCGATCCGTATCGAAGAAATCATCTGATCGTCCAAGATGCCGCAATCAAATACAAAAAGTATGCGGTCGTAGGGGGGATTTTTTGCGAAGTCGACACAGAATAACCGTGCTTGTTTGAGGTGGAGCCCGAGCTCCTCCTGAATTTCTCTTAGAACTGCTTCTCGAGGATTCTCATGCTGGTCAGTCATTCCGCCCGGTATGCTCCAACCTTTATCTCCGTAGGTTTTCTTGATAATGAGAAATTCGCCCTTTGAATTTCTAAAGATGGCCCCTCCGGAGGTGGGCACTTTCGTGAGCTGTGCATAATACTCATCTGGTGGTAAATTCAAGCGCATATTATTTGCTTGTGAGTGATGTGACCACTTCCTCAATCATTCCCCTGAAACCATGTGATCCGAGGAACACAATTACATCACCCTTTTTTGCATGTGTAACTACATGGTTTACGAGCACAGTATCGTCATCTATGTAGATCGCATCTGGATGAGTCTGAGATATTCTATCTTTCAATTCAGCACCTTCCATCGGCTGATCAGCTGCATCCTCGGCGATTTTGAGCTTGGTTAGGCGAGGAACGACGACAGTGTTCGTGTCCTTGAATGCAGCATCATACGCTTGTGCGGATGCTCGCTGACGTCCGCCGATGTTGGGCTCGTATATAGCTACAACATTTTCTTGAGCATATACCTCTCGAATATTTGCGAGGACAGAAGATGCCTTCTCTGGTGTCGGAGCGTGGCAGTCAAATACGGTGATGTCGCCATCGAGTCTCTTCTCGAAGCGCCTCTTGATGCCTTTGAAGTCCTGTATTGAGGTGAGTATTTTTTCTGGTGGCATACCTACAGAATGAGCAAGTGCAAATGCGGCAGTGATATTTTCCACATTGAAACGCCCGAACATGGGTGACGATACGGGGTAGGATTTTTCTGCGACGTGAATAGTAAAACGCAGACCTTCTCGGGAAGCCTCGATAGAATCATAGCGGTAGGTGGCCTGGAGATTCTTACCATAGGTGATCGCGGGAGCCTTGGTTTTTTCAAGAATTTTGTTGACTCCCGCATCATCTGTACAGGCGATGAGTGCTCCGGTCGAGGGTATGCTTTGTATGAGATTTTCAAATGTCTGGAAATACGCTTCTTCTGTCGGATAGAGATCCGCGTGATCCCAAGACACAGAGGTAAGTACGAGGTGCGTGGGTCTGTAGACGGCAAATTTGGGACGCTTGTCCCAGATGGCGATCTGGTATTCGTCGCCTTCCACCACACTCCACTCAGCATCTGTGATCGCGCTCGTGTCATGCGAGAGGGAGAGGCCTCCGGTGAAATAGCTCGGATCAAATCCTCCCTGGATGAGTATGTACGAGAGCAAGGCAGATGTGGTGGTTTTGCCCCAGGTACCGGTGACGACGATAGATTTTTCTTTGATTACATATTTTCCGAGTGCTTCTGCAAAAGAGAGGAGGGGTATGCCATGCTCCTTTGCATGGATGACCTCTGGGTTCGAGAGGCTTGTGCCTACGCCGCCCGCGATGATGAGATCGGGTTCGCCGCCTATGCTGATGTTCTCTGGGTGCCAACCAGCATAATACGAGATGCCAGCTTCGGTCAGGTGTGTTGAAACAGGGGGGTAGAATCCTTTGTCGCTACCGGTTACTGTGACGCCTCTCTTGTGAAAAGCGATGGCGAGTGCGCTTGTGGCGACACCGCAGATTCCTATGATATGGACCTTTTTGGGGAGTGAGGACATGGGGGTATGATAGCGCAGAATCGTCCCGATTTCTAATTTTGTATAGGATATTTCTTGGTATAAAAAGTTTCTCCCCGCCGCGTTGCCGCAGAGGGGAGAGGGTGAAAGAAACTAACCGATCATTGTACGTCCACGATGGCGACGTTTGATTCGGCGCCGAAGACCCCGTATTCCGTCACATAGAAAATCGTGAGGAAGTATTTGCCTGGAGTCAGATCGCCGGAGATGTCCCATTTTTGGCCGCCAGTGTCGCTCGACTCGGCGATCTTGATGCCGCCAGCTTCACTGTTGTCGTACGGCTGCAGCCAGCATTCGATCTGGGCATTTGCCGGAAGTCCAGAGGAATTCCAGCGAATCCAGGTCGAGGTGCCGCGAGAGACGATCCAAGGGGTCGGCAAGTTGAGCGGCTCAGTCATAGTGATGCTGCGCGGCGCGGGGAGGCTGATCTTGAACACCTTGCTCGTCGCCGTCGTGACGACTTCGCCAAACGCGTTCTTCCAGGTGATGCGAACCTTGTAGGATTCGCCGGACTGGCGGAGCACGCGGGGTGTCCATTTGAAGGTGCCGCTCGAGGGGTTCTTGTCGCCTTTGGCGAGGTTGTAACCCCAGGATTCTTGGCCGTTCACGAGCCCGACAATCGAGACTTCCGCAGTCACGTCGAGTGCGGCTGCCGGGAATTCCCAGGCGATTTTCACAGGACATCCGTCCACGAGGGGCGGCGCCGGTTTGATCGCTTTGACGTACCGGCCACCAATTTTCGTCATGGTGACGGTGTCTTCAGGGAGGCCGGTGATGGTTTGGGCCTTGGCAGGGATGCTGAGGCAGGCGAGAGTGGCGACAAGCGCCACGATTGATTTCAGGTGGGTCTTCACTTTTCGATGTTCTTTCTTGGTTTGTGAGCCCGGAATAGTCCGTGCTCGGGGTTGTTCGTTTTTCTGGTTCGACCTCACACGAGGTCATTCCAGCACGTCTAGAACTATTATATCACCTTTTAAATATAAAGTCAAGTATTAGAAAAAGCCCTTATTTTAGGGCATTTTTGAGAGTTATTCACAGGTGGCTCTCTTGGGGTCTATTTTGAGGCGCTACTTGCTGATTCTAGTATGGTACGCACTCTTTCTTCATCCTGAGACCACGTGGTCCCGTCGAACCATTCTAGGCCCTTGAACTGGAGTTTGTAGGTATCTGTAGGACGCTGGAGGGAACCGAGGTAGATGTATTTGAGGCCGTTAGTCTTTGCCCAGTCAATAACTTTGATCATCATGCCAAGACCCATATCTTTGGGAGAAGTAGTGAGATCATAAAATGGATATGAATAGTGGACCATGTGTTCGTTCTCGTAACAGATCGTATAGCCAGCAGGGATTTGGTTCTGGGTGTATACCAGCAGTTCATTGAAATTACTTTTTGCTCCGTCCGTGAGAAGTTCCTTGATTTTCGCAGCGCTAACTACCGAGGCGATGCCGTCGCCAAATTTTGTTGAGTAAAAATCTTTGGCGAGCTTGCCGATTTCCCAATGATATTTCTGGTAGGGGATTGATTCAGGGGTGACCTGTACATCGGCAGTTTTTTTCAGGATCCTTCTGTTCTCGCTCGACAGTTCGAACTTGGAGAGGTCGATACGGACCGAGCGTGTCTGCTGCATCACACCTTTGCCGATACGGGTGAATACGTAGCCTCGATCATACATCGAGGAGATGTTGGTATCTGTGAAGTCGGTAATGGTCTTTTCGTCCCAATGAAGGTAGTTCGTGGACATGATGATATGAGAGTTGTTACTGGAGTGCCAACCAGAATCCGAAGACTACGAAGATGAAGTGAATGACCCAGAAGCGCATGACAGTCTTCTCTTCGCTCCAGCCCTTGAGTTCGAAGTGGTGATGGAGAGGTGCCATGCGGAAGACACGGCGTCCGAGCGTATATTTTGAAATGACCTGGATGACGACCGAGAATGCTTCGACGTAGAACATGAATCCGAGGAAAAGGAGCGATATGGTTTCGCCGATGGCCATAGCGTTGACCGCAAGGAGTGCGCCGACGCCGAGGCTACCGACATCGCCCATCATGAAGCGTGCTGGTTTGATATTGAAATATGTATACGCGACGAGTGCGCCGGTAGTTGTCGCGTTGAGGATAGCGATCTCACCGAAGCCGTTGATCCATGAGAGGACGGTGAGGGCACTGAAAGTAGTGATGAGCATGCCGCCCGCAAGACCGTCCATACCGTCGGCGATATTGACTGCATTTGCTGTGAACATCACGATCAATATGATGACTGGTATGACGAACCACGATAGATCTATGCCAGGGCCAAATGGTATGTAGAGATAGTGCCAGGCGGGGCCGAGCTTGGTATAGACCCACCATGCAGTGACGCTTCCGGCGATGAACTGGAGAATGAGTTTCTCGTGCACAAAAACTCCTTTCTTGGTGTGTGATCCGAACCAGACGGAGAGGCGCTTGAAGAGGCTCCAGGGAAGAGTGATGGCATACCAGAGACGCATCCTCCAGTCGTTGTGGATACGGATCAGGTTGAGGATATGACCCATCTTGCGTGAGCGGCGTTCGGTGCCGTATACACTCATAAGATCATCGATACCGCCCAGAAGCGCGGACAGGAGCATGACACCGATCGGTACATAGGTGAAAGAGCGAGACCAGTTGAAGAGGATGGTGATAATGCTGACAGTCACGACGATGAGGAGTCCGCCCATGACGGGGGTAGTAGCCTTGTAGGCATGAGAACCCAAGGCCACGAGCTCTGTCTTTGCGCCTTTGACGATGTTGAACTTGTAGAGGACCTTGGTCAGGATAGGTGCCCACACATACGCAAAAACGGCGCCTATGAGCGCAAAACTGAGGATATGAGCCAGGTCAGCGGTGCCTTCCAAGATGGTAAGCATGAAAAACACAATACCATAAAATTGCCTTTATTTCCAATGAACTTAGACCTTATCGGACCCTCCTGATTTCCGTCTTGGACTTTTTGGCGCGCAGAAAAATACGATTTGCATCGCCTTGCTTGCCGTTCTCAGTCCAAACCGCGTCGGTGAGAGGTTGGTTCACATCCGCTATCTCGATGGTGCCTTGTTTGATGCCGCTACCGTAGAGACCATCTTCTGGGTATGCAACCGCGTGAGAGTAGTAGATCTTTACTGGAGCTGATTCTTGGTATGCAACCTGATGTATTACGAGTACATGATCTCGTTCACCTTCTTCGGTATTATCGAGCATGGTGATGATGTCGCCAGGGAGGATATCTTTGATCGCAACGATCGCGCTGTTGTCATCGTGTGCAAGAGTGGCGACGTCACAATTCTCGATCGGGCGGAGAGTGCTGCGCAATTTTGCCATGAAACCAGTGCAGCGGACGAATGAGATACGCTTGCCGAGTACACCTTTCTTGAGTTCTAGGGACTCAGCATTGAGGATGTAGTAGGCGAATCCAGAACAGTCGATACCGATGTTCTCGTCAGTTAGTACCTTCTTCAGGGCATCCCCAGTCAGTGCAGCTATCGAAACATGAGATTTGATAATGATGGTTTGTACTTCATCCAGTATATCGTGCGGTGATCCTTTGCCAGCATTCACGCGCAGAGCTCCACGTGCGAGAACGGTCTTGTTGTTGAAGTAGGGGATCGAGCAGGAAGCTGAACCTACAGTGAAATGGAGATACTGATCGATCACGGACAAGGCTCGAGGCGTGAGAGTTTTTGTATTCATTAGCTTTGAACTAGTGTTTCTTGGTCATCATGGTGACTATCTCTTTGCCACGCTCATTGAAAACGCCGTGTCTCTCCATGATTCCGCGGGCACCTTGGATCCTGAGGAGGTCGGTATTGTATTCAGTATTAGGATAGGGAATGACATTATAGCCAGCCGATTCAAGGGCAGTGATTGCATCGTTTGAGATAGAGTTCACGGTTTTGGTCACTCGCTGGATGATTTGTGCGCCATCATTCACGGGAATAATCTCTTCCTCGATACTTTCGCCGAGGAGCGCTTTGATGTGTGCCTCGAATGTGGTGAGTCCCGCAACTCCTTGGAGACGGTTCTCTTTTTGCAAGAAGGATTCGAAAGTTGTAGATGCTGGCTGGCGAGCATTGATCTCGATCAGATGGATGGTGCCACGCTCATCGTCGCGGATGAGGTCTACGCCGTAGAGACCGCGCCATCCGCTTGCGGTGAGCTTGGTGCCGATGTCTCTGACCATGGTTTGTACATACTCGAGCTCAGTGTCGCTCAGTAAATCATGCGATATGCTCCAGTCATTGCCGACAGTCGTGAAGACTCCGTCGGTGAATGGTTCCATGCCGGTGATCTGGTAGCTCACACTGCCCATGAGTATCTTGTTGGGCGCGACGATTGCATTGACGGTGTACGATGATCCATGGATATACAGACTGCGGCGGGCCATGCGGTTGGGAAACTTTTCTTGGAGGGATGTGAGCTGGGCCTCGGAGTTCACAAGGATAGTACCGCCACCGGTATGGCCGTGTGCCCATTGGAGGACAAAAGGTTCGCCGTTCCAAGAGAGCTTCTTGGTAGGAGTGATCGTGTGTGGCGGGAGATATTTTTTACCGAGGTCACCGAGCCACTCGATCTGAGTCATCTTATTTTCGACCATCTCGGAGAGGGAGGCCTTGGGATTGAGGAGTGTGAGACCGGCTTTGGTAGCTGCTTCTTCGACACGTGAAGTATTCTTGAAGACGATAGTGTCGGTGTTGGGTGGGATCATGCGGGCTGCATAGGCCTGCTCAATGAGGTCGCGAGTACCAAGAGTTGTATCCCCGTCGATGAGCTGGATATGGCCGGGGAATTGAGCGGCCAGCTTCTCGCCATAGGGGGTTTTGCCGGCTACCACATAGTAGTTACCCACGGGGTCTGCGCCCAGCGCACGCTCTATTTCACGGGTTATATAGGTGATGGTGCGGTCTGAATTCATGGATTCAATGTAGCAGAAAATGACGCTGATTTCTAGGCTTGGATTGAACTTATCAGTGAAGTGGAGTAGATTAACTCCATGACCACCTTTTCCGTTATAGGAACCCCTATCGGCAACCTTGGAGACATCACGCTCCGAGCTCTCGAGACGCTCAAGAAGGCAGACCTCATTCTCTGCGAAGATACTCGTATGACCAAGAAGTTGCTCAGTCACTACGCTATCTCAAAGCCGACTCTGTCATATCATGCCCAGAGCGCTATATCGCGCACAGAAGATATCTTGAAGTACATTAAAGAGGGGAAGAATCTTGCGCTGGTTTCTGATGCTGGTACGCCGGGTATATCGGATCCGGGGTCGCATTTGATGCAGATTATTCGAGCGGAATTCAGGGCAGAGCTTGCGTCGGGTGCTTTGAAGATCGAAACTATCCCTGGACCGTCAGCGCTTGCGAGCGCACTTTCTATTGCAGGAGTTCCGTGTGCGGATTTTACTTTTTTGGGATTTTTGCCACACAAAAAGGGAAGAGAGACTCTGTTCAAGGAGATTGCGGTATCCGAACGAACTATGGTGTTCTACGAATCACCGCATCGTATCATGAAGACGCTGGAGGCACTGGAGAAGCAGGGAGAACATAATAAATTGATTACGGTCTGCAGGGAGCTGACGAAAATATTCGAGGAAGTTGTGCAGGGTAGTGCCGAAGAAGTAAAAAAATACTTTGAGGATAATAAGGATAAGGTCAGAGGAGAGTTTGTGGTGATCGTGTCACCGCAGAAATCTACCGTATAAACTATCTCAGCCGGAATAAACTACCTCGCAGCAGAGCTGCGGAGCATGGACTCGTTTTTTCCGTCGTCGCTCGGACGCTGTGAATGCAGGACGCATTCACGCGCTCCTCGCTAGCCGGAATAAAAGGGCCGCGCATGTTTTGAATATGGCGGCCTGATTCACGCACCGAATGATTCTAGGAATCTGATCGCCTCATGCACCTCCCCGATATCTTTGCGTCGCCGTGAGACCACCGCTGCGCCGCCATCGAAGCGTATGACAAGAATGTTTTGTAGATTTTCACCATGAATCACTCGCTGAGCGTTCTTGAGCCGGAATGGCAACTCGCCCGTCCGGATGCTGTTTTTGATGAGCCTGTCATTTTGCCTGAACAGTGTGTCTCCTGGATCTTGTGGATCGAGGTGGTCATTGTGTCCGAAGCGTATGAAAGGATCCATACCCAAAAGGAAGCAATCTTCCTCATGTCCTATCCGGTTGCATAGGCCTATGTACCAGCCTTTGTGCTCTGTGAAGAGTCGCACCGCTGTCTCATTTCCGTTCGATGGTTCGAATGGGTCGGTGTCGTGCTTCGTGAGAGCGTCGAATGTGACGTCGCTCATAAATTTCTGGCGTTATCGTATCACCCTGTGGTATATTTGCAATATGTCAAAAAGACAGCTTCTGATAGTGCTCGGTATATGGAACATGGCGTTCCTCTTTCTCGGCTTCCCGGCAGCGGCGGACAAGATTTTTGCCCTCGCTTCTGGAGCCATTATTCTTACGATCGCAGTGGCGATGAAACCTAGGGAGAAGATAGCGCCAAAGGGTCCTGTTCCGTTCGTTGACCATAAGGTTCCCGTTGCAGAAGCACACATTACCAACACTGATGCATCGATGAGTTCATGATACGGCTTTGGCGTGAGGGCGGATCGACACGCACCACGATCGTGATCGTGGCAGCTTTTATTATAGTTGTAGGTTTGATTGTTGCGCTGTGGCGCTTGCCTCTGGGGCGTATTACGTATACGAGTATGGTTGACTCCACGGATTTGTCGGCGGCTGTTGCGTCATCGACCCCTCTCGTAGAAGTGGCTTCATCGACCCCGGTATGGAAGGCGACACACCTCGATACTCCCGAGGCGGTGAGAGCTGTATACATGACGAGCTGGGCGGCAGGTAGTCAGAAGTTCAGGAAACACCTTTTCGACCTAGTGGATACGACGGAGATCAATGCTGTTGTTATCGATGTGAAGGATTATACCGGGCGCATTGCTTTTGATGTTGACGACCCTATGCTCATTGAGACCGGTGCAGTCGAAAGGAGAATACCGGATGTCAAAGAGTTGATCGAAGAACTCCATAAAAAGGGAGTCTACGTGATTGGTCGCGTCTCTGTTTTTCAAGATTCATATCTCATCAATGTGCATCCGGAGTGGGCGGTCAAGACGAAGGCAGGGGAGATATGGAAGGACTACAAGGGTGTCAAATGGCTCGATGCCGCAGCAAAGCCTGTATGGGATTATGCTATTGCCATCGGGCATGCAGCCTATGATGTTGGGTTCGACGAGCTCAATTTTGATTATGTGCGATTCCCGTCAGACGGCAACCTCGAAGATATAGCCTACACATGGGCTGAGGGTAAACAACGCTCCGAGGTTATGAAAGGATTTTTTGAGTACGTCCACAATCATTTTTCAGGTACGGGCATACCAACCTCGGTGGATTTCTTCGGACTTACCACGAGTGCGGAGGGAGATCTCGGTATCGGACAGATACTTGAGCATGGTCTCGAATATTTTGATTATGTTGCGCCGATGGTGTACCCATCTCATTATGGCAAAGGATTCCTTGGATATACCAAACCAGCTCAGTATCCTTACGAAGTAATCGCATCCTCAATGGGTAGCGCCATCGCCAAGGCCGAGGCAACTACTACTCGCTCAGCTGTGCTTGGTGTGGAGCCGATCGCTTCTACCACGCCGCAACTCTATACGAAGAAATCGTATGATAAGCGAAAATTGCGCCCCTGGTTCCAAGCATTCGATCTGGGTGCAGTCTATACGCCCGAGATGGTGCGTAAGCAGATAGAGGCGGCTCATGATCTCGGTCTCGATAGTTGGATGTTGTGGGATGCGGCAAGCGTCTACGACAAGAATGATCTTCTCCCCAAGTAGAGGTGTTGTACACTTGCATCTTATTTTATAAGGAGTACCATTTACTTCCGGAAAGTGATACTCATGTACAACGATTGATTCGAGACCAAAGGCCTTGGTCGTTGTGCGTGCACAAGCAAGTAGTACAACACACAAAATAAAGTTATGGCAAAGGAAATCAAAGGAGCTCGAATCCGTCCGAGCTCAACCGCATCTGACATTCTGGGCGGCTACAAGGTCGGGGAGCTTCCTCCGAAGTTCGCCGAACTCGCAGCCTCGCAGGAGCGTCGGGAAAATGCTCAGTCTAGCAGTTCACGGCCTTCCACACAAAGAGTCCGTGCACATTGATCCGCCATGACACCTTGATTCCTCCAGCGACTTAGGAAATCGCATGAGAGACCGGCCCCCGTGCTTTTGCAGACGGGGGCTTTCGTTATGGTACAATAGTGTCATATATGGCTCCCGTATCAACTGATGAGAACCGAATAACATACTTTGCCGAGACTGATGCGCGCAGCAAACGCCTCAAATTTGGCATCAAAGCCAAGGATCGCACTCGCCACGTCTACGTCATCGGTAAGACGGGTATGGGAAAGTCGACTCTGCTCGAAAATATGGCGGTACAGGACATTCAGACTGGTGAAGGGATGTGCTTCATTGACCCTCACGGTAAGACTGCTGACCTCATGCTTGAATATGTTCCCAAGGAACGCATTCGTGATGTGATATATATTGCTCCGTTCGATTTGGATCACCCGATCTCATTTAACGTGCTCGAGAGTGTGGATGCAACCAAGAGGCACCTCGTCGTCGGTGGTCTCATGAGTACCTTCAAGAAGATCTGGGAAGATGCGTGGTCGGCGCGTATGGAGTACATCCTGACCAACACACTCCTCGCTCTTCTTGAAGCTCCCAACACTACGTTGCTCGGGGTGAATCGTATGCTGTCTGACAAGGCGTACAGGAATGAGATTGTCTCGCATGTCACTGATCCGTCGGTCAAATCATTCTGGGTCAAGGAGTTCGCCAACTATACCGAGCGTATGGCAGCTGAGGCGGTACCAGCTATCCAGAACAAAGTCGGTCAATTCACCGCAAATCCCCTCATCAGGAATATGATCGGACAAGCGCAGTCGTCGTTCGATTTCCGCAAAGCCATGGATGAACGCAAGATCATCATCATCAACCTTTCGAAGGGAAGGATCGGTGATGAGAATATGAAGCTCCTCGGGGGACTTCTGGTTACCAAGATATATCTTGCTGCGATGTCTCGCGCCGATGTTCCGGACCGCGTCATGAAGATGCTCCCCAACTTCTATCTCTTTGTGGACGAATTCCAGAACTTCGCCAACGCCTCATTTGCGGACATTTTGTCCGAAGCTCGCAAATACAAACTCAATCTGACTATCGCGCATCAGTATATCGAGCAGATGGATGAGGTAGTCCGTCCTGCCGTGTTCGGTAACGTGGGAACCATGATAGCCTTTCGCGTCGGCGCGACCGATGGGGAGGTATTCGAGAAGGAATTTGCTCCAGTTTTCGTACTTGAGGATCTGGTTAACCTAGGCTTCGCGCAGATTTACCTCAAACTCATGATCGATGGGTTGAGCTCATCTCCATTTTCAGCAACGACATTGCCACCGATACCACATCCAGATACTTCGTATGTGGAGGAGATTATCGCTGCTTCGCGAGAGCAATTCTCGCGTCCACGTGCAGAAGTCGAAGAGCTGGTTGCCCGCTTCCACGATTCTACACCAGCCGTGAAGAAGATTGAGGCCTTGGGCGATCGCGAGAAGCCGTCACCAAAAGTTGGGTCTACTTCAATGGCGGCTGTCTCTGCGGCGCCTCGACCCCCAGTAGAAGCGCAGAAATCGACAACGCCAGTGCCACGGCCTCTCGTGGTCTCAAAACCTGTTGTAGCAGTTCCAAAACCACCGCTCGAAGGACATTCCAGCCTGAAGGATGCACTTACTTCAGTTATTTCAAAGCCAAAGTCAGTGATTGAAGCACCAAAGCCTGTTGTTGAAGTTCAAAAACCTGCCCCTGTAATTCCCGTTGCTCCAGTACCTCCTGTGGTTGCCCATGCGGTTGCTCCTGTGTCCAAGCCGGTTGTTCAGGTTCAAAAAGCACCTGTAGAAATTCCAAAACCAGTGTCGCTCTCAGCTCTCGCACCAAAGCCACAAACACCTCGACAAGATCCAAAGGCTCAATCAAAAGAGAATGTAAGCAGTCTCAAGAATGCTTTGGCAGCTGCCATGGCGAAGAAGGGGGATAGTGCTCCACAAGTAGCGAATGTTCAGCCCCTCAAGTCTCTCGAAAATCTTAAACAGGTGCCCAAGGCTCCGTTGGTAGATTCCAAACCTCCTCAGGCAAATACTGCACACACAACACCAAAACAGGTTCCGCATGAGGTTCCCGAAGATGTCCTGAAGCGGGTATTGAAAGTAGACTGAAGATGTGGAAGTATGGAGATATGAATACCTCCTCTGGGAACACTCGACCGAAGCGTGTACTCATATTCTCTCTTGTATATTATCCTCGCACGATCGGCGGGGCAGAAGTCGCTGTAAAAGAGATCGCTGATCGTATCAGTCCATCTGAGATTGAGTTCGACATGATCACGCTCCGCAAGCATGCGCCTGCATTCGACCGTGTTGGTACCATCAATGTCCATCGTGTCGGGTTGCCGTGGATCGGCAAGAATACCCGGAGCTCAAAGCTTTTTCCGCTATCAAAAATCCTCTACATCCCGCTGGCTGGACTCAAGGCGATCTCGCTTCACAGAAAAAATAATTATGATGTCCTGTGGCCGATCATGGCGAGCTATGCTGGATTCTCCACACTTATATTCAGGGCATTTTTCCCGAAGGTGCCGGTCCTCCTCACTATACAAGAAGGAGACAACTTTGAGTGTCGTACAGGTGTTCTTGGTTACTTTTTCAGAAAGATATTCAAGAGTGCTAATCAGATTCAAGCCATATCGAACTTTCTTGCTGACTGGTCGAAGGACATGGGTGCGACATGTCCGGTAACCGTCATTCCAAATGGTGTTGATGCTGATGTTTTTTCAAAAAAAATATCAGACACTGAAGCACAGGCTCTCAGAGATAAGCTTGGTAAGAAAACCGGCGATATATTCCTCGTGACCACTTCTCGCCTCGTTCCTAAAAATGGCATAGCTGATGTGATAGCTGCGCTTGAGCATCTTCCGGTGAATGTGAAGTTTTTGATTATTGGCAGTGGTCAACTGGAGGAGAGTCTCAAGTCACAAGTAGCAAGTAGCAAGTTGGAAGACAGGGTGATCTTTGGTGGCTTCATGCCGCACGAAGAAATGGCAAAATATGTACAGGTCTCTGATATCTTCATCCGCCCATCGCTGTCTGAAGGTCTGGGCAACTCATTCCTGGAAGCGATGGCTGCTGAAATACCTGTGATTGCCACCCCTGTTGGAGGTATACCGGATTTCTTGGTCGATGGTGAGACTGGCCTCTTTTGTGATGTGAGCAGTCCCAAGAGTATTGCCCAGAAGGTGGAGAAGCTCATCAAGGATCGTGAGTCGCGCGACTACATGGTCAGGAACGCGAAGAAGATGGTTGAAGAGAAATATGGATGGAAGGGGATTGCTGAGGAGATGAAGAGGTTAATGATCAAGATTTAAATACAAAATTAAGTATAGAACTTTTATGACTACCAATCGACACGCATTCATCCTCTCCACCATTGTTGATGCGGGAAATTTACTCCTTAAGACGCGTGATGAGAAATTCACTATTTCTTTCAAGAATGGTGACAGCAGTGACTTAGTCACATCAGTTGATATTGTCGTCGATGAATTTATCAAAAAGGCGATTCAGGCTACTTTTCCTAGTGACAAAATCTATTCAGAAGAATCTGCGAAAGATGATTCTGATGAACATGATGCATGCTGGACGATTGATCCCATAGATGGAACCTCTAATTTTGCGCGCGGTATTCCGCATTTTGCTGTCTCGCTCGGGTATGTTGAAAAGGGTGTGTGTATCGTGGGTGCTGTGTACAACCCGATCACAAAAGAGCTTTTTAGTTTTGAAAAAGGAAAAGGCGCCTTTTTGAATGGGGGAGCGATACATGTATCAGGAATAGAGTCGTTGAAGGATGCATACGTTTTATTGCATATCGGTCGTCCAGAATCGCTCCGTGAATGGGGTTTGGGTATGCAGAGGAAGCTCCTTGGATCTGCGAAGAAGACCATCAACCTTGGCTCATCAGCGCTCGATCTCTGTTTTGTGGCCGCAGGGAAAGTAGATGTAACTATTTATGGGACTTTGACTACGCTTGATTGTGCGCCTGCAGTTGGAATAGTTCGAGAGGCGGGAGGAGAGATATATGATGGAGAAGGAAAAGCTATTGAATTGAAGACGGGGCCTCAGAAGATATTTGCGGTAGCAACTAGGAATCTATTTGAGCACGTGCGATAAGAGATGGGTAACAAATTTTGAGGAGGGAGGAGGGCACCCTTCCCCGATGTTTTTTCTAAGGCAACTTCTTTTTCAAATGTGGTGTAGTTTGGAAAATCACGGCTTCAAACCTCAGCCTTTTAAAACACAAAAACGGATTTCTGTGAATGAAAAAGTGTGTGGTACCTGCCTATCTTTTGTACCCCCAAGTTTCACTGCATGGCCTACGCCTTCGCAAATTCCTGCTGTCTCTCTTTTTCTTCTTGCGAACGCAGTCCGTCACGCCCCGCCCTGTAATCTTCTGAGATCTTCGGATCTGGAGGTGTATCTTTGACGATTGCCTTGAGCATTTCTAGCCAGAATGAGAGGCGTAGTTTGGTAAGCTCACGCAGGTCGCCCGAGGTCTTTTCGAGTGATGTTGCGTAATAGCTGAGCAGGTACCCGATCTTGTAGATACGCATCAGGCGAAGATCAAGATGCTCATTCTCACCACGATTGACTCGGATATATGAACTGAGCACCTTCTCCAGTGCAGGATTGTGAATGAGCATATAGTTGAGGAAGCGTGCCCAGCCTTCGTACTTATTGCCAAAATGAACTGCAGAACAGTCGAGCATGTATAGTGCATGGTCTTGCACGCGGAAGTTGTGCGGTACGAAATCGGTATGCGTTAGGTAGTTGGCATACTTGGCGAGGGTGGCGGAATTTGACTCGAGCAACTTGAGGGCGTCGGCGAGAGGTTGTGGATCAGCCTTGATTTCAGTGAGTGCGGGACGCATTTTTTCTGGGAATGCCTTGAATGATTCGATATATTTTTCCGAGCTGAAAACAGTGAAGTTCTTCTGGATTGTCTTGAGATGTTCGAAGGTCGTCGCATGGAATGATTCTTGTGCCTCGAATGCACGCAAGATGAGGAAGAATTGCTCTTCAGTGCTGTGATCTACGAAAACTTTGTCCTGGGGGACATATTCCGCGATCCAGAACATATATCCGCTCTTCGTGCCGGAATACATTTCTGCAGGGAAGAGAATATACTCAGAAGCAAAGTCGATCGACATGAGGGTATCGCGAGCCGTCTTTTCTGCGATGATCTCCTTCTGTCCGTCAGGATGATTGCTCGCCTTAACGATGACTGCTTTCTTGTCGGAGGTCCGTATGGCTGCGAGTACGAGTTTGTTGCGGGTCATGAGATATCTCTCGCCACTCACGTGCGGCTGGTGCTCGTCGAGCTCGTAGCCGAGCGGCTTGAGCAGAGCGGATATGTTCGAGAGCTGGCCGGCGACATACTGCTTCCAGTCTGCTTCGGAGTGCATTGATTTCATCACCATTTTATCCTATAGTACCTAGTGATTTTCCGCAATCTATGGATACCGTACTCGTAACTGGGGGAGCAGGATTCATCGGGTCTCATGTGGTCCGCAAGCTTATCGACGGCGGATATCGAGTCGTCTGTGTCGACAATTTCAATAGTGTATATGACCCGGCATTCAAAGAAGAGAATATCGCGCCTCTCCTTGTGTATCCGGATGTTTTCAAGCTAGAACGTGTCGATATTCGTGACAAAGTAGCACTCAAGGTTGTCTTTGAGAAGGAGAAGCCGGTATACGTTATCCACTTAGCGGCATTGGCAGATACACGCAACGCGGTAGATGTCCCTGGAGAGTATGTTGATGTGAATATAAACGGCACACTCAATGTTCTTGATTTTGCCCGCGACTACAAGGTCAAGAATGTGGCTCTGGCATCATCCTCATCGGTATATGGTAATACGCCACGCTTCCCATGGGTCGAATCAGAGAATGCCGATATGCCGCTTTCCCCATACGGAGCCACTAAGCGTGCGATAGAGCTTTTCGCTTATGCATATCATCACAATTTTGGACTCAACGTGACCTGCCTGCGTTACTTCAACGCCTATGGTGAGAACAATCGTCCAGGAATGGTGCCGTATGTCTGGACTAACGCGTTGCTTACAGGAAAAGAAATCGAAATATCTGGTGATGGTTCCCGCAAGCGCGACTACACCTATGTGGGTGATGTAGCTGATGCTACGATCCTCGCGATGCAAAAGCCGCTCGGGTATGAGATTTTGAATATTGGTAATAGCAACCCGATTTCCTTGGTAGAACTTTTGGTGGTATTAGAAAAGGCAACGGGCAAGACAGCGACCCGTAAGATGCGCCCGAGTCACTCAGCAAGTGTGGAGACGACGTGTGCAGATATTTCAAAAGCAAAGAAGTTGATCGGTTGGGAGCCGAAGGTTTCTCTCGAAGAAGGGATGGGGAAGTTGGTGGAGTGGTTTAGGGAGAAGAGGATCAACTAAGCACGCTAATGGTGCGGGCGTGTCGGGGAGACTTTGACAGGAGTTGTTATTTTTGATATAAAAAATTAGGTAAATTGAGTTAGAAAATTGAAAAAGAAAGGGAACCAATGAACAGTGTACCAAGTCGGATCCAAGGCTGTCTCCTGGGCGTCGCCATCGGCGATGCGCTGGGTATGCCTGTTGAAACCATGTCTCATGATCGAATTATGGAAGCCACAAAAGGGATTGGAATCGATCGCTTCATCGAACCGATCAATCGCCGAGACTGGACCAAAGGCATGAAGGCTGGTGCCACGACCGATGATTGGCAACTCACGCGAGCCGTTCTGACGTCACTCATCCGCACTCAAGGGGTCTTCAGTGTCGCTGATTGCGCAGCTGAACATGTTCGTGAGTCTAGCCAAAGCCTTTTTGGCTGGGGAAAGACGACGCAGGGTGCAATCGATGCGATCAAGCGGGGAGAACGCGATCCTGAGAAAGATCCACTTCCACCTGCTCCTGTCGGCGGTGGCTGTGGAAATGGGATTGTCATGAAGGTTGCACCGGTTGCTATCGCCAACTTTCTACGCCAAAAAGATCACAAAGATCTCTGGCGAGACGTGAAAACCCTTGGTTCGATCACTCACCCAGATATTCTGGCGAGCGTTTCGGCGTTCGCGGTCGCTGTAATGTTGTGTAAAGTTCTCCAACCCGGAATACTTTCCGCTGGCCAAGTAGGTTTTCTGTTTGAGCAAATGCTTGCTGTCGTTATAAATTTGGAAAAGGAGGAGAAAATTCCACCTCACGTGTCGAATCGTCTGCTTAAAATTCCCGATTTTTGGAACGATGCAGGGTATCTTCGTAAAGGTGTCGGTTGTGGATTCTACGCGATCGATACGGCTGCCTTTGCGATTGGCACATTCTTACGGCACACGAATTCTTTCCGACAAGGAGTGCTCGAGGCGGTGAATGCTGGTGGTGACACAGACACCAACGCATCCGTAGTTGGTGCTCTCATTGGAGCCAATGTTGGCCTCGAAGGAATTCCTGATGAGTGGAAATGCTTCAGTGAGGAGTTCAAAGAGCCTCAAGTTCTCGGTCACCAACTGTCGCTCATTACGGCCTAACGAGCATACAACCCGCTGATTCTATCAGCGGTTTTTTATTTTTTCACAACCTTCCCAAAAATCCCTTCCAAACCTTTAAGGTGGCCTTCCCAGGAGAATTTTTCATGCAGTAATTTTGTCCCACCCGCGACCAACTTCTTACAGAGCGCCTGATCTGTGAACAGTCTCTCTATTGCCGCGGCAAGCGCAGCATCATCACCGGGCTTCACAAGGAGGCCGGTTTGCTCATGATAGATGGCCTCATTTGTGCCAGAGATATCTGTGGCGACCACTGGTATCTCAGCCGCAAAGCTGGTGAGTACAGTGTGGGGAAGTCCTTCATAGGTTGAGTTCAGGACATATACAGAAGAATTCTTACGGACATGCCAAGTCTCCGCGCGTGATACTTTTCCAAGGAATGAGATGTTGTTTTCGACACCGAGATCCTGGGTGAGCTTTTTGAGGTTTTCGGTCTCTGGTCCATCGCCGGCAATGACTGCGCGCACATCAGGGAACCTCTTGCGGACGATGGCCATGGCTCGGATGATGCCGTCGATGCCTTTCCATGCGGTGAGGCGAGCGGTGACCGCGATTTGGTGTGCGATAGGAGGTTTTGGTTCGAAAGGAAGCACCTCTGTTTCCTCGGCAGCATTGTAGTTCACGACGCTGCGCTCACGGCGGACGCCGTAGGCCTTGATGAGTTCCTCGGAGAGATATGCAGACGGTGTGGTCACACATGCTGCACGACGGAGCACCCAACCTTGGACGCGCATCATCGCGCGAATCTTCCAGTCACCCTCAGGATTCGTGAGGAACTCCTCGAGGCGTTTCTTGGTGAGGCGTCTTTGAGTTGCGCGTTCCCATGCTTCGTCACCCACGAACTTGAGTACGAATGGTGTTCGCAATACGCTACAGACGATCGCTGTCGGTAGACCTGCAGCCATCGCATTTTGCACATATACGAGGTCTGCACCGCGAGCAGCTTTGAGCAAGGTGAGGAGATACAGAGGAAGGCGAACAGGCAGCGGCTTACGCTTGCTCACGGGCATCAGCTTTGTTCCCTCAAAAGCCGTGCCAACATCCGTGTATGCGACAACTGTTATGTCGTGGGTGCCATGGAGTCGCTCGCAAAGCTCTTTGGTATAGGTGGCTGGACCGCCGATTTCAGGAGGGTATATAGGAGTTGCTATGACGATCTTCATGCAAGTAAAGTAACACAAAAACAGCAAATAGTGTATGATACTTCGTACCTATATGAGTGCTTCTCTCTCGCCCAAGCCACGCATCGGATTTATCGGTCAGGGATTTATTGGCAAGAATTATGCCGATGACTTCGAAGTTCGCGGGTATTCTGTGACCCGGTATGCAGCAGAACCTGCATATGTCGGCAACAAGGATGTAATCAAGGAATGCGACATTGTATTCATAGCTGTCCCCACTCCGACGACCCTGAAAGGGTTTGATGACCACATAGTGCGAGAGGTCGTGAAGCTAGTCGGCAAAGGTAAAATTGCAGTGATCAAGTCGACACTCATTCCGGGAACAACAGTTTCGATACAAAAAGAGAATCCCGATATATTTGTTTTTCATTCACCAGAGTTCCTTACGGAGGCTACTGCATCGAAGGATGCTGCTCATCCTCTGCGCAATATTGTCGGCGCACCTATTGATTCTAGCGAGTACAAAAATAAGGCACAGGAGGTCATCGCGATCTTGCCGAAGGCGCCCTATGAGCTTGTCTGCTCTTCGCAGGAGGCCGAGCTCATCAAGTATGGCGGCAACTGCTTCCTCTATACGAAAATCGTGTATATGAATATGCTTTATGACTATGCAGCATCGCTCGGGTGCAATTGGGATGTGATTTCTGAGGCGATGGTGCACGATCCGCGTATCGGTGTAAGTCATATGAAGCCGCACCACGCATCAGGTCGGGGTGCGGGAGGTAATTGCTTCATCAAGGATTTCGAGGCGTTCATCGAGGGGTATAAGAAGAATAATCCACATGATATTGCGGGTATCGAAGCACTGGAAGGATTCAAGAACAAGAATTATGATTTACTGAAATCATCAGGGAAAGATCTCAATCTGCTCAAAGAGGTAACGGGGGAATGAAAAAAGCGGCGCAGGAATCAGATTCCTGCGCCGCTGTCAGTGTGGGTGACTGCCTCAGTCTTTTGTCCGAATTTTGATCTTGAATGATCCCGGAACTGACTTTTCGGATATAACAAAGAGGTAGCCTCCACCACATCCAGAGTACATCGCACCCAGACTGTGCCTCTGGTATGTTTTGAGGATACCTTTGAGGTCTGTCTTTATCGTACGATGCCGGATCGTTGCGGGGAGAATCGTCTCCCAGCATTCCATGCACTCATTGAACGACCTTCCAAGTTTGCGGGGGTCCATCTCCGTAATTGCTCGGAAACAATCTGTGCCGCTTTGCCCGAGTCGTGCGATCCATTCTGGATCGAGATGTTTGATTCCGAGAGGATCGTATCCGGGTGGTCGTGGTGCGATAGGTAAAACATGCAGTACCTCCTCGAGCCAGTGAGCGTGAGCGGCGTCAGTAATCGATGCTATATTCGTGGGGAATACACCTCGATGTGAACTGTAATTGTAGTCAAGCCGATTGATCCCTGGATACAATAGGCCGATCATGTCTTGGGAACCGCTCGGAGCGGACTTACCTTTGTTCTCTGCAACATAGAGCTCGCGAACGAGGGATTCTCGTGGCCGCCAGGGGAGACCATCTGGCCAGAGTTTGATGGCTGTGGAGCGTGTGCTTCCTGCGAGACCCGAGCGCTCCATGGGCAGGAAGTCAGGTTCGATCTGGGCGACAACCATTGATCCGAAGGGTTGTGTATTGAGTTTTGACACAAACGGCTGGTCAATCCATCCTCCGGCGAGGGCGATCCGATGCGGCATTGAGCCGATGATCGGTGTGATGGGATATTTCTTCATATGAGGTGAGCAGGGCTTCTCTGGAGCCTACGCTAGCACGACGGAGCGGCCTCAGACAATGCCGCCGTACACAAAAAATCGAAATAGTGTACTATTACATGATATGAGAATCCTCATTGCTTCAGGTATATATCCACCAGATATCGGCGGGGCGGCGCAGTATGCCCGCAATCTCTATGAGGCGTGGAAGTCTTCGGGCAACGACGTCAAAGTTGCCGCCTACCGTTGGGAGCGCGCATTCCCGCCACTGGTGCGTCACATACTCTTTTTCCTCAAGATTATCCGTAAGGGTTGGAACGCCGACCTCATCCTTATTCTCGATACCTGGAGTGCTGCTGTTCCGGCGATGTATGCATGCAAGCTCATGCGCAAGAAGTATCTCATTCGCACCGGAGGAGACTTCTTATGGGAGAGCTATACTGAGCGAACTGGCGATCTGGTTTTGTTCAGGGATTTTTATTCAACAAGCATGAGCAAGCTCTCAACCAAAGAGAAGCTGGTGTTCAAACTTGGAGGTGATGCTCTGCGCGGTGCAGCAAAAATCATATTCAGTACTTCGTGGCAAAAAGAAATATTCGAAAAAGCATATACTCTCGACTCGCACAAGAGCGTCATTATCGAGAATTATTGTGGCGAACGTGAGCCTACGGTAGAGCCAGAAAATCGTATGTTCGTTGCTGGTACTCGTCCGCTCAAATGGAAGAATGTGGAGTTCCTCAAAGAGTGTTTTACTGAAGCCAGTGACGCATTGCAGAAGCTTGGTCTCGAACCTATAGAGCTCGATTGTGGAAAGGCGGTGTATGACAGCTTCCTGGAGAAGATTCATCGTTCCTATGCCGTGATCCTGGTGTCTCTGGGTGATATCAGTCCAAATATGATCTTTGACGCAGTAAAATGTGGCACGCCGTTCATCGTCACGCAGGAAATCGGTATCCGCCATCGTATCGAGGATGCCGCACTCTTTGTGGATCCGAAAAATAAGAAGGATATCGTGGACAAGATCATATGGCTCGCAGATCCGAAGAATAGGGCGATACAAGCGGGGAAAGTGAGAGGTTTGTCATTTACCCATTCCTGGGCTCAGATAGGTAGTGAGATTGTCGAGGTGTGGAAGAGTTTGTAAGATCATGCAGCAGAAGAAATTACTCATGATAAGCACGGACCGTAAGATCTTCCAAGAAGGGAGTGCTGTCAGAGCGCGTCAGGCTGAATATGCAAAAGGATGGGCAGAGGTGCACATACTGGTTTTCGATGACGCGCGGAGTTTGAATGGGGAAACAGTCATCGCACCAAATTGTTGGGCGTATCCCATACAGTCCCGAGCCAAAATTCTGCACCCATTTGGCACGATGAAGCTCGGGAAATTCCTTGTTGTGAAGAGAGGAATCACAGATGTTACATGTCAGGATCCGTTTTTGACGGCTATGGCAGGCATCGGGCTCAAGAAGGATTTTCCACAGGTGCGCCTAGAGATGCAGGTACACAGTGATATTGGTAGTACCTACTTCACATACTCCTTCGGCAATAAGATCAGGAAATCTCTCGCATTGAGCTATCTCCCAAAGGCTGATCATGTGCGTGTCGTTTCGGGCAAGATTAGGGATTTCCTTGTCGAGAAACTAGGGACTCCAGATTCGAAGATTGAAGTCAGGCCGATATTTGTGGATACGGAGAAAATCAAGACTGCACCGGTCATCGAAACCGCGGATCTCCGCAAGAAATATCCTCAGTTCGGAAAGATCGTACTGGTAGCCTCACGTCTTGAAAAAGAGAAGAATGTCGCTTTGGCTATAAGCTCATGGAAAAAGATCACCGAGAAGGCGCCGAGTGCTGGCTTGGTTATTGTGGGTTCTGGGTCAGAGCTGGCGACCTTGAAAAGCATGGTCACGGATCTAGGACTAAATACCACCGTTGTCTTCGAAGGTTGGGCTGATCAGGCTACACTGTATTCGTACTACAAGACTGTTGATGTTTTCGTGAATACGTCCCTCTTCGAAGGGTATGGCATGACGCTTGTCGAAGCTCATGCGGCTGGATGTCCGATCGTATCGACGGATGTTGGTGTCGCCAAAGAAGTCGGTGCTATCATAGCTGCGTGGGATGAATCAGATGTTGCGGACAAAGTCGCTTCAGTCCTCGTATAATACATATTCACTATGATGGAAAAGATAGCAACTACATATACCAACCTCGGAACCGCGTATCCGTTCTGGTTCAAATTGGGGCGCTTTTGTATATCTGGGGGCGCGGGAGCAGCCATTAATATCGGTATTCTTTTTCTGCTCACGCATATTTTCAGTGTCTGGTATCTGCTCTCGTCGGTTATTGCTTTCCTCATATCATTTTGCGCAAGCTTCATATTCCAGAAATTCTGGACTTTTGGTGATACCAAGACTGAACGACTTCACGTACAAGCGGGATGGTATCTCATTGTTGCTGTGGTTAATCTCGCACTTAACATCTCAATCATGTATGCATTGGTTGAATGGGCCGGGTTCCACTATATCGGCGCACAGCTCATCTCAAGTGCGACCATAGCACTTGAGAGTTATTTCGCGTATCAGGCAATATTCAAAGCATCTCAGCAAGTCCGCTCGTAGGCTCGCTTTTGAGTCCGCATATGATATCCTTACCGGCATGAAACTTTCCATAGTCATCCCTGCGTATAACGAAGAAAAGACAGTCGAAAAGATCCTGGCTGCGGTCGATGCGGTCGTATTGCCAGGAGGTATAACCAAGGAGATTATCGTCGTTGATGATTGTTCCAAGGACAAAACATTTGAGGTGCTCCAGAGTCTCCAGAAGAGGTACAACCTTATTTTGTCCCGTCATGCCATCAACCAGGGTAAGGGTGCTTCAGTTACCGATGGTATACGTATTTCGACGGGTGATGTAGTGGTTATACAAGATGCTGATCTTGAATACGACCCGAAGGAGTTTTCACTTCTCTTGGAGCCGATACTTGCAGGCGATGCTGATGTGGTCTACGGTTCGCGCTTCATCAGCAATCGTCCGCACCGCGTGCTCTATTTCTGGCACTCTATGGGCAATAAGTTTTTGACCCTGTTCTCCAACATCTTCACTGATCTCAATATCACCGATATGGAGACCTGCTACAAAATGTTCACGAGGAAAGTCGTTGATGATATCAAGGACAAGTTGGTCTCCAAGAGATTTGGCATCGAGCCGGAGATTACGGCACGGGTCAAGAGATATCGTATATACGAAGTAGGTATTTCATACAAAGGCAGAACGTACGCTGAAGGCAAGAAAATCGGCTGGAAGGATGGATTCTCTGCGCTCTGGTGCATCATCCGCTTCAATCTATTCGCATGACTTCATTTTTGAAGGCTCATTGGCATTGGTGTGCGATTGCGCTGACAATGCTCGCATCGATGGCACTTGTCTTCTCAGTCAATGGTTTTTTTGATACACGTATAGACGCGCGTATCTATGCCGCGCAAATATCTTCATTTGAGAGTGGTGATGTATTTTCGGGTGACCCACATGTGATCATGCGCCTCTTCAAACCGCTCTACGGCATCATTGGTGGGTGGATATTCCAGTCGACACATCCTTATGGCATGATCCTGGGGCTCAATATATTTTTTTACGCCATTCTCGCTTTTTTCGCGTATCGTATCTTCAAAGCACTTGATTTCTCTGAAAGAGAATCGGTCGTCGGAACACTCTGGATAGTCACCGCATATCCTGTCCTCAAATATGGTCTTGCACTGGGTACCGACATGTCGGGCTGGGCCTTGGCGGCAGTAACGGTGGCTATTGGTCTCGTTGCGATCAAGAAAGATTCAAATTTTTTGTTGGCACTTGCTTCGGTTGCTGGATTTCTAGGAGCGGCAACAAAAGAGACGGGCCCGCTCGGACTGGGTGCGATCGGATTGTTGGTCGTGTGGACATATAGGAAACAGGGGATCAAGATTCTTGCTACTCGGTTGGCATCCGTATGTCTGCCATTCATTATTTTGTATGGAGTATTGTTTGCTACTATTTCAGGCAGTGCCCCTACACTCTTCGACTGGTTCAATGCCAATACAACAGAGTATAGCGGCAAAGGCACGTATTCTGTAATCAAACTTGTCGCTGTTGCAGGCTCTACATTTGGTCTGTACTGGCTTGGTGTTGTGTATGCGATACGCATGATGATACGGGAACGACGAATGTTCGATCACATCGGCTATATTGTCGGGGCATTGATTGCTACTCTGCCGATACTTATGTGGCCGCTGTTTATTTCGAGAATAGTGTTCATACAATTTTTGTGGGTCATGCCACTTGCGCTCTACGGCTATCGGGTGATGTCTGGTCGTATTCAGAGCAGGTATCCTGAAAAAGGAAAGATCATCATGATATTCGTTGCACTCGTTCCTATCGTGTTTAGTGCAGCGCTTTTCTTGGTTGGCGCGCGAGGCTCGCTCTTTACTTTGATGCATTGAAAAAGGGCCGAAATTGGCTATAATGAGCCTCTATGAAGAAACCCCTCATCGGCTTTATCGGACAGGGTTGGATTGGCAAAAATTACGCCCTCGACTTCGAAAAGCGCGGATATGAGGTTGTCCGCTATGGTCTTGAAGAGGCATATGCAGATAATAGGGATAGGATCGGAGCATGTGACATCGTTTTTATTGCTGTACCCACACCGACGAGTAAAAAAGGTTTTGATGATAGCGTCATCCGTCACGTTTTACCGCTTGTCGGTGAAGGGAAGGTTGCAGTGATCAAGTCCACAATCATCGTGGGTACGACAGTAAAACTCCAGAAATCATTTCCGCGCATCATTGTTCTGCACTCGCCAGAGTTCTTGAGCGAACGTACAGCTGCATATGATGCTGCGAATCCGGACAGGAATATTGTGGGTGTTCCACAAAAAGGTTCGAAATATGCTGATGCCGCTAATCTCGTCATGTCAGTGCTTCCACCGTCACCGTTCTCACTTGTCTGTACTTCAGCGGAAGCCGAGTTGATCAAGTATAGCCATAACATCCATGGGTATATCCAAGTAGTATTCGCCAATATCCTGTATGACCTCGCAGACGAGTTCTCGATGGACTGGGATGTGCTCTTCAAAGCATTTTCTGCCAATCCTCTCATGGTCCCGCGCTACCTTCAACCGATTCATCAGAGCGGTCGTGGTGCTGGAGGTAATTGTTTTATCAAGGACTTCGAGGCCTTCATCCGACTCTATGAGAAGTCAGTGAAGGATGCGGTGGGACTCAAAACTCTCAAGGCTATCCGCGATAAAAATCTGGAGCTCCTCGTCTCGTCAGGAAAGGATCTCGAGAAGATAGCAGCAATCTATGGTCCAGCAAAAGCGAAACAGAGGGGGAAAACAATCCGAATCCAGAAGCGCATCAAGAAATAATATGAAACTCCTTGTCACGACACAAAAAGTAGACCGCGCAGATCCAATACTAGGCTTTTTCCATGCGTGGATCATCGAACTGGCAAAGCACTTCGATGTAGTCACGATCATCTGTCTGGAGGAAGGTGAGCATGAATTGCCCGCCAATGTCAGAGTGTTGACGCTCGGAAAGAGTAACCAGAAGCTCGTGCCAGTGGAGGCTCAGGTAAAAAGAAGGATAGGGTACGTATGGAAATTCTATACGTACATCCTGAAGGAGCACAAAAATTATGACGCTGTCTTCGTGCACATGAACCCGGTATATAGTGTACTCGGTTGGCCAATCTGGAGATCGCTCGGCAAGAAAGTGTCACTCTGGTATGTGCATCGATCAGTCGATCTGAAGTTGCGTGCAGCAGCGATTTTGGTTGATCGTATATTTACCGCATCGAAGGAAAGCTTCAAAATTTCTAGCAAAAAAGTCCTGGTTGTTGGTCATGGTATAGAGACAGGACGGTTTGCCGGCATCACTCGTCCCTTGCCGCTTCCCGAAGATCCGATACGAGTCCTCCATGTAGGCCGTATCACAAAGATTAAGAATTGCGATGTTCTTATCGAAGCTGCCGGCATTTTGTCACAGTCATGGAGCCGTCGTGTAGAAGTGATATTTGTTGGAGAAATGGTCACACCTGCTGATCATGAGTATCGGAAAAAGTTGGATGATCAGATCAAGAACCTTGGCTTGACTGACATGGTCCGTTTTGTCGGTCCAATCCCAAATCACGATATCGGCACTTGGTACGCGCAGGCGGATCTCACCGTCAATCTGGCTCCAACTGGTGGTGTCGACAAGGCAGTGCTCGAGTCGCTCGCCTCGGGTGCGCCGGTCTTCTGGTCAAATGAATCATTTAGCGACATATTTCACCCGTATGAGAGTATCTTTCACATAGCGTACAAGGATGCAGGTATGCTTGCAGAAAAGATACGTTTGTACTGTGGGCGTATGGATGCTTCATCGATTGAGGCCGAGCTTCGTGCACGCGTCGTAGAACGTTTCAGTATCGATGCACTTATTTCACGCATTTCACTAGATATTCATGACTCAAGTCGATAAAAAAGCATATCATCTGAGCACGTATTCGACTGCTGACCGCTGGGTGAGCTACTATCATCAGCTGCGCTTGGCGACCGCATGTGCACCTCGAAACATTCTCGAGATTGGCGTTGGCGATAAGGTTTTTGGTTCGTATATCAAAGAGAATACGAATATTGCGTATGTGGGGGCGGATTATGATGCCACGGTTTCTCCTGATGTTATTGCGGATATCTTGAAGTTACCATTCAAAGATGAGGAGTTCGATGTGGTGTGTGTGTTCGAAGTTCTTGAGCATCTCCCATTCGGGCAGTTCGAGAAGGCACTGGCTGAACTGAGTCGCGTCTCTGTCAAGCATGTCTTGATCAGCTTGCCGCATTTTGGTCCGCCGGTGAAGCTCAGCTTCAAGATTCCGTTCCTGCCGGAGGTGAAGCTGGCGTGGAAGCTTCCGTGGCCCAAGAAACATGTTTTCAATGGCCAGCATTATTGGGAAATTGGCAAGAAGGGATATTCGATCGACATGCTGCGCTCGGTGTTCAGGAAGCATTTTGTGCTAAAGCAAGATTTCGTTCCGTTCGAGAATCAGTATCATCACTTCTTTGTGCTTGAGAAAAAACCATGAAAGTCCTCTATATATACTCTGGATCCCGCAAGGATAAATTTAAGGGAACGATAGGGATAGATTATCCTGATACGCAATTTTATGGACTCAATCATCTGGGCAAGTTCGGTATTGAAACAGATTACGCAGAGTTTAGTGATGTTTTGACTTTCAAACCATTCAGATGGATTCTTTCCTTCCGGTTGAGGCACATCATCGCAACCCTCTATTTTTCTTTGAAAGGTGATTATGACGTTATCTTCGGTTCATCACTAGTGTATGGACTCCTCTTCAAAAGGTTGTTTGGTTTGAAGCAGAAATATGTTCTGCTTGATATCAGCATCGGCCGCACCCTCACTGCGAATAGGGGTCGGACTTTACGATATAAGTTCTTCATTTGGTTGCTCGGCGCTGCTCATGGGATTGTGTCTCTATCAAACGTCCAAAAGGTGAGGCTTGAACAGGAATTGCCTCAGTTTATCGGTAAGGTATATTTCGCACACCTTGGTGTCGATACGAAATACCATACACCAATCTTCGAAGATAGGAATGGTCCCATACTCTCTGCGGGCCGTGATAATGGACGTGATTATGGGACTGTACTGGAAGTGGCTCGTCTCATGCCCGAGGAAAGATTTGAAATTGTTTGTAGTCGTCGCAATCTGGCGGGGTTGGGCGAAATTCCTGTGAATGTATCGGTGACCTATGATTTGCCGCCCCATGACCTGTATGATAGATTTGGCACAGCAGAGATGCTGCTTCTCATCACCCATGACGACTCATACGCTGATGGATCCGATTGTTCTGGTCAGACGGTACTTCTCGAGGCCCTGGCCAAAGGATTGCCGGTGATTGCTTCTACTAAAAAGTACCTCGCAGATTATGTAGAAGATGGCAAGGATATTCTCGAGGTCGATTTCTATGATGCTACAGGTATCGTAGAGAAGATACATGAGATCAGAGCAGGAGACATGGCCGCACGGCTCGCGCGGAATGCTCGTGAGACTGCTGCATCATCGCTCTCGACTGAGAATATGGCGCGCGAGCTCTCGGATATTTTTACCAAAATAACTACAAACTAATGGAACCGCAACTCAAGATCGTAGACAAGCTGGTGGCAGGCAAAGAGCGTGTGCTCGAGCTTGGCTGTGGCAATGGCAAGCTCATCAACGGCATTGCCGCCGCATATCCGCATCTCAAGGCAATTATTGGCGTTGATTTTTACAATGCACCGCCTGTCATCGATCCGCGAGTCCAATTCATAAAACAGGATCTCGAGAACCTCTCTATTGAAGGTACATTCGACCTCATCATCCTCAATCACGTTTTTGAGCATATTAAGAATCCGCTCGGTCTCGTGGAGCGCATCAAGAAAAATCTCGCTCCTCGCGGTAAGCTCCTCATCATCGTCCCGAATAGGCGCGGCTTCCAGAATGAGGCGCGCACGTATCTTCCTGAGCATGGTAAGCACTATTTTCTCTGGGATCGTGAGAGTCTCGAGTACAGCCTCAATCGCCTGGGTATGGTTTGCCGCTTCCACAACCTACATTTCACCTCGACCCGCGGCAATCTCCTCAAGTTCATCCCGGCATTGCTACGCATAGAGAATCCAAACCTCATGTGTATTGCAGCGATGGATGTTCAGGAATAAATGACTAAGCTCACCTACATCACTAATGTCCGCATGCCTACCGAGAAGGCTCATGGCATCCAGATCGCTCGCATGTGCGAAGCCTTCGGTACGGCAGGAATTGATCTCGAATTGGTGGTGCCGCGTAGGAAGGGAACGAATCCAGAGAGTGCGTATGCCTTTTATGGCATCAAGAATAATTTCAAGATACGCCCCCTCTGGTGCATCGACATAGTCGAGAAAGTTCCATGGTTCGGTTACTGGCTCCAGCTTGCAACCTTCACTCTCTCTGTTTTGGTGCGCTACACATTCGCCTCACGCACAGCATCAAGACTCTATACGCGCGAGTTTATGCTGGCTGTCCTGTTACGCCGTCTTGGCTATGACGTTGTCTATGAGTCACATCGCATTTTGTTGAAGAAGAAGCTCTTCTTTGGTTTGCTCCGCGGTGTGAACCGCATCATTACCAACTCACGCGGCGTCGCCGAGGAATTCAAGGCCAATGGCTTCAAGGATGTTCTGCCGCTACCCAATGGTATCGACCTTGCAGAGTTCGATCTGAAACAGAGCAAGGCAGAGCTTCGTCGAGAGCTTGGCTGGGTAGAGTCAGATCGTATCGCCCTGTATACCGGCTACCTCTACAAATGGAAGGGTATCGATACACTCATGGCTGCGGGTGAGCTTATCTCCAAAACAGGTTCTTCGTTCAAGCTGGTGATCCTCGGAGGTAGCGTGGCGGACGTTAAGACATATAGCGATATCGCCCGCGAAAAGGGAATGATCAAGATGGAGTTCCTCGGACACAAGGATCGGAAGGTGATGCCCAAATACATGAAGGCGGCCGACGTTCTTTTGCTGCCTAATAGCGCAGTAAGCGAAGAGTCGGTCAAATATACTTCGCCCATCAAACTTTTTGAATACATGGCGAGTAGAGTTCCGATTGTGGCGTCGGATATGCCCTCGATTAGAGAGATCGTGAGTGATGAGAGTGCAGTGTTGGTCAAGCCGGATGATGCTGCTGCGTTGGTTGCAGGTATAGAAAAAACTCTTGCTGATGAGGCGGAATCAAAAGTACGCGCAGAGAAAGCGTATCAGGATGTGACGGAGCTCACGTGGGATGGTCGTGCAGCGAAGACGCTAGACTTTATCGGGCTGCGTGCTTAGATACCGATGACTGTACGTATGAAGGACTTGAATCCGCTCCAGCCAGGGCGGAAGTTCTTTTTTATAGAATAGTCAGCATGCATTTTGAATGCAGTGCCATCGATAGTGAGTGTGTCCATCTTGCCCACGATGAAGGAAAGATTCTGGAGTGCTTCGGGTTGAGATTTCCTCTCGTGACGCTCATGTCCAGGACGGTACGGATGATTCTGGTGAATGGCCGTGACGACGGGGGTGATATCTATCGATGATATATTATTCTTCCTGCAATACCAGATCATCCAGTTATCCCAACCGATGCGTCCGACTACGAGTGCCGGCATGTCCGTGAAGATCTCCTTCCTGAAGATAAAATAATCCATGGCCGCAACAGAATGAAGCGCACCTTCTTTGTGAGCACGATCTTTGAGTGGACGTTCCCAGTTTGTATCCTTAAAATCTATTTCCTCGGTGATATCTAGATCCCATCGACGGCCGCAGAGTAGGAAAGGACTGGCACTTGCGGCATCGGCCTTCTTGATTGCAGGAATGAAATCTGAGGTCAGTATCATGTCGGCATTTGCATACATGAGGATGGAGTGACGCGCCGTGTTCCGCGCGAGCGCGAATGCAGAGTCGAGTCGTGGCGTCCCCTGATCGGTGATGGCGACTCCAGGGATGTGGGTCAGCCCCAATTCTTGTGCAGTTTCGGCGATGCCTGCATCGGTGCCGAGCGCTATGATCTCGACGTCTGGATGTATGTGCTTCCAGCTCTGGAGTGCATTGCGCTGTATGAGGCGGATATGCGGGTCAGTGAAGGGCTTGGGGATGGTGAAGAGGGTGATCATATATTAGGGAACTATAGCATAGAGGCGGATATGGGTGTCACGCTTCTGATCGTAGTATTCATAAACCTTCATCCCGTAGTCTAGGAAGTACTGAGCCGTGCGAAGCTTGGCTACCTCATCGCGCATCCATGGATTCCCCCTGGTCTTGGTATCGTCGATGAAGTAGCGGACATTCATTTCCTGGAGGCAGGTACGAATTGCAGCATCGTCATTCGTGGAGCAAAAGTCATCGATATACGAGTTGCCGTTTTTCATCGAATAGCGGTAGAAGACGTTCCAGTACTCGAGAACCTTCTCATCCTTCAAATGCGTATTGATATAGTCGGTCACATAGATAGCGCCGCCTTCTATCTCACGGAAACAGGTATTGCGGTCACGTAGACCAGTCGCGCAGACGATCTCTTTCTTGAATGATACGATGCTTGCGCCGAGGAGGGTGAGGGCGATGACGATGAGTAGGTGAGGTACTACCTTCTTCGCGTATGAGATATAAATTGAGCCTTTGTCAGCGATGGACTTCATGAGGACATCGAGTGCGAGGACCAGGAAAATATTATTCAATATGAGGGCGGGGATTATGAAACGTATCTGGTGCGACCAGATGAATACGAACGCAAGGTATATCTCCAGTGCAACCAGTGTATAGAGAAGAATCCCGCGCAGATTGCGTTTGAAGGCCAGGTATATTGCGAGAGCATATGTCGCCATGAAGCTGACTGATAGGAATATGCCGAAGGGCAGGTGGTAGGTCTCTTTGCCGAAAAGGTAGAAGGGAAAGATGAAGAAGTTGTACCAGGTCTTGTTGAGTATGAAAGCATTGACCTCCACAGTGAACTCCACACCTCCGCCAGCGGCGAATATAGGAAAAAAAGGATTTCCTGTCAGTATGAGGTTCTTGATATACCAGAAGCCGCCAATAATGAGTGCCGACAGGAAATATATGCCGCATACCTTGGCAATGTGCACAGCAGGTTCTTTATGGAGCCTTGATATCAAGATGATCTCAATCAGGCCTATCGCACCGAAGAAGAGTGAGAGGTATTTGATTCCGAGTCCCAGGCCGAGAAGCGCGCCGGCAAGAATGACACCGGGGTATGCTGTGCGAAGGTGCTCATGCGCTATGTGCCTCCTGGAGAGAGTGTCTATGAGTAGGAGGAGGCTAGCGATACTGAAAAGGAACGACCATATATCTATCATGCCGCCGCTGAGTGCATTGCGGGCCAATGGCATACAGGCGAGGAGGAGTATCACGGTCAGGTAGGTGAATCTTTTGTCGGTGAAATATCGGTGTGATAGAAGGGCAGCAAAAATAATGAGTAAGAGGTATGCGGCAAACTCGATGAGCTTGGAAACGCCCAGATTGTCGAAAAGGACGATAGTGACTGCGTAGAGGATTTCGCCAAGAACAGGGAGTTGGCCGTATTCGGGGTCCTCCATGATGGGGAATGAAATAGGTTCACCGCTCGCTATCTCTGCGGAGAACGGTAGATGATATGCGAGACCATCTTTACCCATTGCTGATGCGGAGAGTGCTATGCCGGTATATATGATGGTCCAGGCGATGAGTATGAAGAGTAGGACGGATTCTACCTTTGTTTTTGGGATGAGTTTCTTCATCGTGTGCTTCCATGATTTGAAGCCAGCAAGTAAGTGCACATGGTAATAAATCGTCTTTCTAGAGATATAGAGGATGATGATCGTTATTAGACCGAGCCAAAAGATGTTCAAGATGCCAAAAAGGGAAAGCATCAATCCGACCATTGCGACGGCTCCATAGCCGAGAATAAGCGATACGGTGCTATGAAGTAGCACCTCTTTGCGCCAACAGATTGCCTTGAGGAGCGACCTTCCGAGAAGGAATGAGATGTAGCTGAATATGAGTGTTTGAATAATATAGAGAAACCACATGTTATTTGAGGCGTGCAGATATCACTATGCAGTCGCCGCTCTGGAGAAGATCCACGATACGGTTGCAAAGGGAGATGAGATTGAGAACTAGAAGATATACAGCTCTTTTCAGGACGGATTTGAGTTTTGCAGGGAAGCCATGGTTTTTCGAAGGTTTTTCCTGGGAAGCTGCTGCATCTTTTTGTTCGTATGCCCACAAAGGATTCTTCATGCCTTGCTGAGGTGTGAAGCGGAGACGATTGAGCGTATGGATCATCCATGTGGTCGGACTCACTGTCCTCTTTGAGATGACCTCAAAGCCATGGCGCGCGAGCAAGATGCCGATCGCACGTGAGGTCAAAATGTGTTGGTGATAGGGGATGTGCCAGTGCGCCCATGCCCGACCGAATATCCTGCGATATATGCTGTCAGCATTGGGTGTACTGAGGATGAGTGTGCCATTCTTCACCATGAATTGTTTTGTATGAGCAATGAAGCTCTCAAGATCGATGATGTGTTCGATGACTTGGTTGGCGATGGCATAGTCGAAAGTGCCTTGAGGAAAAGGACAATCTTCGATCGTACCGATGTGGAGATTGAGCTTAAGGGCGTCTCGGACTATGGATATGTTCTCATCTGTTTCTATGCCGTATGCTTCAAATCCACGTCGCTCGAGTTCGATGAGCGATGCGCCGTCACCACAGCCAATGTCGAGGACTCTCTTGCTGTCGCCCTGAAGCGGGAGCATATGCTGTATCTTGTGGTTGCCATACCACCAATACATGAAGCGCTGATGGAGTGTCTCAGACCTGTTGCCGCGAGCTTCGACAGACTGTAGGTCGATGATGTGACGAGGATAGTAGTCGGTGTAGAGTGGTCCGATATCTTCTGGTTTGAGTGGTGGTTCGGTCGTGAGCGTGCCGCAGGAATGACATCGCATGATGGAATACGATCCGGGGTGGCCATAGCGGTCATCGTAGATGTGGGGGATGTAGGGGACAGTGGGGCTGCTACAGACAGGGCATGGAGATGAAGCCACTAAATTTTTTTTGGTGGATGTGGTCATGTGGTTCTACGTTTCAAGGCTAGCTCTATCGGACGTATCACGCAATATGCGCTATAAGCCTTCGATTCTGCATTGGTCTTGCCATAGAGCTCTCCCATACCTAGATGTCTGAGTAGGCCGTATATTTTGGGGATTGACAGTATTTTTTGCACTCCTTTTTTCCAAGCAAGTTTCTTATGAGCCTTCGTAAGGGTTGAATTTATCGAGCGAACATAGGCAGGATCGAGTACTTCTCCGAGGATCGCCTCATCGAGTGGAGGCAGCTGACCTTCCTGTATTATCTGGAGATTGAGAGTGTTATTGCCATCACAGGTGAGACCATCATTTTCGATATCGAGTTTGTGATCTGCAAAGTATTTCTTTTGCCATGATCGGCCAGAGCGTTCATCTGCTCCGATTGAGAGCATACCGAGTGCAACTTCTGGATCGAGGAAGGGAGACCATGGTTTCCAGGAAAAATGCTCGGGAATCTGATAGAGATAGGTGAGCAGAATGAGCTTCATACGGGCAAAAAGTATTGGTTGGTAGAATGAGTCATTTATCCTGTTTTTGTGGCGCTCGAAATACGCGGTTCGAAGTGCACGATCTGATTTCAGAAGAGATTTGGTATGGTCAGCATGGTCTCCGTGATTACGGGACAAGTTGACGAGGTCACCCTCCGAAGTAATGGGATCAAAATGCACATGTCCCGCCCAGAGGTCCCCGATGATGCCACTCAAGAATGCCTGTGCTCCAGGAGCGCTCTTCTTGCGAACTTCTCCGAAGAAATCTAGATGATACATGCCGTGTGCGTGCACCGCGGGTCCGAACATACCATCCCATTCTTTGAGATATGCTTGAGAATTATGAAGAGGGATGAAGCTCCATTCGAACCCGAGGCGTTTGGAGGTTTCTGCTGCTCGTATCACTTCGCAGGAACGATGCTGTTCTTCAGATGTGCCATAGGTGAATGCACGCACGCGTGCAGGTTCGCCCAGCATGCTGCCGAGCAAGCGTGAATCGTAACCACCACTCAAAGGAAGGGTGATAGGTCCCTCGATGCTTTTTTCCCATGTTCTGACTTTGTCTGTGAGTAGGGCAGTCATTTCTTCCGGAGTACATATACGCCTATCCGCTGACTCGATCGGGTCAGGAAGCTTTTCTATGAACAATTTTCCTGACTCATCGACGGTGATACGTTCACATGCTCCGAGGAATTTTACGTCCTGTATAGGCGTCTGTCCGAAGACCGAGTAGCCAAATTCGAGATAGTTGTTGAAGCCTTCAGGATGGAGCGTCAAATTAGAATAGTTGATGACGTCGTGTATCGAATGACTCACGGCACCTGTCTTCTCGTTGTAGAAGACAGGTCGCGATGCTAGCCAATCTGTTTCAAAGGTCTTCTTCATATTAGAGTTCAATATGTCCACGCCAACCTCTTTGCGGAATGAAATTCGCATGATTTTTGCGTATACCATCGACGGAGACATATGAAGGATCGTTGCTCTTCACGGGTATAGCATCGAGGTTACCCTTCCATCTCTTCAGCCAGGATCTCTTGAGTCCGACACGGAGTGTGGCCATCTTATCTGCATCGAATCCCATGTAGGTCACGCTGACCGCATCGGCCGCTAGCGGGTTGAGACTGCCTATGAGCGTG
>ERZ1292625.884-Hain-H41-01um-R1-884-length-40241-cov-18_pt1 | contig 40241 bp, 38 predicted proteins | sample MGYA00564400_ERZ1292625 | MGnify/ENA primary metagenome ERZ1292625 (study PRJEB36523, sample SAMEA6512639) | groundwater metagenome | collected 2019-01-08 | study: AquaDiva: Metagenomics assemblies of 32 groundwater samples
TTTCCAGAGAAATTATTTCCTCAAACATACAAAAACCTATATGACCCCCCCCCCAACAAGACTTACCGATACTGCAAAAGGCCACCGCCGCATACCTGCTCTGGCATGAGTGTCTTCCCCGTTTACCGCGATTGACTCGGTTTACCCTCGGCTCAAAAATAGATCGACTCTATCTCGAGACTATCGAATACATGCTCATCGCCGGATATACCGCCCGCGAACGAAAGCTCGTTATCGTTCAACAAGCAAGCGCCAAACTCGATACGCTCAAGTTTTTCTTGAAAATCGCCTGGCAGGCAAAAGCGCTGTCTCCAAAAAAGTATGCGGAGCTGTCAGCGCCAGTCGCCGAGATTGGTAAGATGCTCGGCGGCTGGCATAAACAGTTGACCAGCGAATAGACTTGCGGACTGCGGCGAAACGGTAGTTCTCGTTCCACTCGTTGTCGAACCAGTTCAGGTTCAGGTTGCGTTCATGGTCGTTCCGGTTCAGATACGCCACATTGCGGTTGTCATTGACCTTGGCCACCATGTGCAGAGTGCCATCCGTATCACTGTCCTTTAGCTATCTTCGGGACTGTATTTTATCCGGAGCCTGTGCTCACCAGCACCCTGCACCAAGTATATTCATTGGAAGAGAATTGCGATGGCACACTGACGACGAACATGTTCGCAGTCATTCTGTCCGGTCGCCAATTCTAGAATTCGGCCGCCCGAAGCCGTAGCCGCGGACCGCATCGCCTACTATCCACAGACAGTATACACAAAAAAGAAACCGCCGTGCGAGCACGATGCTCGCACGGCGGAAGGAACCAAGGCTCCCAGCACCTTGGCCAGTGCCAAGAGCCCCAGGTTCCCAGTGCTTACTTGCGGACTGCGGCGAAACGGTAGTTCTCGAACCACTCGCTGTCGAACCAGTACAGGTTCAGGTAGCGTACACGGTCGTACCGGTCCAGATACGCCACATAGCGGTCGTCATGGACCTTGGCCACGGTGCCCAGCGCAACGATGGGAAACTCCAACTGGAGACCCGAGTGTTGGATGCCGATCCAGAGCAACTCCAAGAAGGTGGCCGGACGCAGACCTTGGCGGTCCATGTCAGCGATGACCTCGTCCGAGGTCATCCGCTTGTTGTAGTGGAGCAGATGGACTTCGGCGGTACGGGTGCCGTCTCCGGTACCGAAACTGAAATGCTTGACGATGTTGGAGTTGACCCAGTCGTACTTGCCGTCGGCGATGAGCTGGACCGTTGTCTTGGTCAGATCCATCATCACGGAGATGGTGCGGTCGAGGAACTCGATGGCGGTACGCTTGGTACCGACGATGAGTTGGGCAATTTTGCCGCGCAAGTCCTTGCTCGTGAGGATTCGCTCCAGGTCGGCGTCGTTGCCACCCAGCGCGAGCACCGCATCCACGAGGGCCTTGAACACCTCGAACGCCTTACCCCAACCCTTGAGAAACTCACTCTTCTGACGAGCCATAGCTCGCCTCCTTCGTTTGTGGCTCATTCCCTACCCACGCAGAATACGGGGCCCGGAACTTGCCGTTTTCAATGTTCGCAGGGCTTCACCCCTGTATTTTTGTATTATATCAAATCTCAACGATAATAGCAAGGACTCGCTCGGACCGCCGAATATGGTGATCCGAGCGAAGCGATGGCGGCACAAGGCAAAACCGTACCTACCGTCGCGAAGCGCTATACCTTCGTTTCGCGAAGATGCCTAGCACAGTCGTCGGGATCGAACGGGTTGATATAGATGGCGGTTGAGAGCTCAAAGCCCGCGGCTATCGGGATGCGCGGTACGACCTCGATGTGCCAGTGATAAAAATCGTAATTGATGAGCGGGTCACGCATGACCGGTGCGGTATGGATATAAAAGTTGTAATCGACATCGTCCAGCGCGGCGTACAACTTACGCAAAACCACATTCAACATATTGGCGCATTGCGAAAGCGTGGCGTCATCGGACAACTCGAACCGCGGCATCTGCCGTTTAGGGAAAATACGCACTTCGTATCCGCCTTTGGAGACAAACGGACAGAACGCGATGAACTGTTCGTTCTCATACACAATGCGTTTGTTTTCGCGCAGCTCCCAGTCAATCATTGCCTGATGCACCGGAACCCCATGCTGCTGCATGTAGTCATCGGAACCCTGCAGTGAACGGACAATTTCCGGTGGCACAATGGGAGTAGAAATAATCTGCGAGTGATTATGCAAAATACTGGCACCTGCCGCGCGTCCGTGATTGTGGAATATGCTGATGTAGTCGCCGCACTCATCCTGTGAGATTTCAGTGTATCGGCCCCGGTATACTTGCAGGACCTCCCGTGTCTGCTCATCGGTGAACTGCGCGAAGTGCGCGTCGTGGTCGCGCGTGATGACCAATTCATGAAAACCGTTCGCCGCATGCGTCAGATACGGTCCTGCCTGTCGGGGCTCTCCGCATATCCCATGCTGTAACGCGGGAAATTTATTCGGTACCACCACGGTCGTCCACGGACCATTCCAGTCACCATGCCAAGTGATGGGTTTGCCGTTGTCATAGACATGCACCGGCGTTTCCTGTGCGCCCATCTGTTCAGGCTCAAAGACGCACTCCTCTTTCGATTGCATAAGGCGTTCGCGCTTCCCGTCATGCGGCCTCCGGGCACGCAAACTCGAAATAAGGACCCACTCGCCTGAAACCAAATCTTTTCTGAATTCGTTGACTGCCATCGTTTTATTTATTGTAATCCCCGCGAATGCGTTTGAATCCGACCAGAACGGTTTCCATGAGCACCTTCGGATAGGTCCAAAAATTCACGCGCGTTTCCGGCGGATTATTCCAGGTAATGGGAATCTCGCGGATACCGAATCCGCGGGCGCGCGCACCTGCCAGCGCATCCACATCGAATCCCCACCCGAAAATGGTAAGCCGTGAGAATATTTCCTGCGCGGCGCGTGCAGTGAACACCTTGAACCCGCGTTGAGTATCCCACACACCCGGCACCGCCCATATCTGTATCCAGAGATTTCCCGCCTTGCCCAACAATTGCCGCCAGAGCGGCTCCGACCCTCCGCGCACCACTTTAGACCCGTGTACCGCGAGCGAACCGATAACGACCGCAATCCCCTGTTCCAAGAGCGGCCGCATCGCGTCGAAGTGATCGATGGTGGTGCTGTTGTCGGCATCCATGAACAGACGCACTTCACCCGTACCGAACAGCATGCCCGTTATCACCGCATATCCTTTGCCCGGCCGCTTTTCATCGATAAGCCGGATACTGCGAAATTGATGCTGCATACCACGCACAATATCTGCCGTCGCATCCGTGGATCGGTTGTTGACCACGATAACTTCGGAAACAAAATCCTGCTTCGCCAGCCACGAGCATACGGCCTGCAGTGTCGAACCGATGCGCTTCGCTTCATTGTATGTGGGAATGATGACGGAGAGGTACATGTTCCCTCTTATAGTATACGAAGCATCAAGTAATGGAAACTACCAACGGAATTGACAAATGGGATTCCCTTCCATATTATATGCAGTCTGCATGCCGCACACCGAAATCATCACCATTCGTCCGGATGACGACCGCTATCCCGAATTGCTCAAACGCATCGCCGATCCGCCCGCCCAGCTATATTGTCTGGGCAATATCACGCTATTGAATTCGTTTTGCGTCGGGGTTGTGGGTACCCGCAAGGCCAGCGACTATGGCCGCCAGGCAACTGCGGACATCGCCGGCCAGTTAGCGCAAAACGGCGTGACGATCGTGAGCGGTCTGGCGACGGGCATCGACTCGGTTGCGCACCGTGCCGCGTTGGATGCCAAAGGAAACACGATTGCGGTCTTCGGCACGGGACTCGCTGACGACGATATTTTCCCCGTAGACAATGTACGACTCGCGCACGAGATCGTCGCCGCAGGCGGTCTGCTGATTTCGGAATACGAAGAAGGCGTGCATGGCCAGCCGTGGACATTCCCGATGCGCAACCGCATCATCTCCGGATTGTCGCGCGGTATCGTCGTGGTTGAAGCGGATAAGAAATCCGGCTCTCTCATCACCGCCAAAGCCGCTCTGGATCAAGACCGAGATGTGTTCGCCGTACCGGGCAGTATTTACTGGCCGCGCTCGGTGGGTTCCAACTGGCTCATTCAGCAAGGCGCTCGGCCCGTACTGTGCGCAGCGGACATATTGGAATCGTACAAAATGCGTCAAATTCCTCTGCCCGAAGCGGCTCTGTCCACATCCGATCCGGTGCAAGAGAGTATACTGGCACTACTGCGACAAAACGGTCCGACACATCTGGACACGCTGGCCTCGCAGACGGGATTCGACACGCCGCGCACGATGGCAGCGATTGCGATGCTCGAACTGTTCAGTGCCATCCAGCACATGGGCGGTGGTATCTACAAAACAACACAATGAAATTAGTCATCGTTGAAAGCCCTACAAAAGCAAAAACAATCTCCCAGTATCTGGGAGATGATTTTGTCGTCCGCTCGAGCTACGGCCATGTGCGCGACTTGCCGAAATCCGAGCTGGGCATCGACACCGAACACGAGTTTGCGCCCACCTATATCGTGCCGACAAAAGCGAAAAAAAACCTCACCGAGTTGAAAAAAGAAGCGGCAAAAGCCGACACTATCGTGCTGGCGACCGATGAAGACCGCGAAGGAGAAGCGATAGCATGGCACCTCTTTGAGGCGTTGGGTCTGGCGAAACTTCAGAAGAAAAACAAAGAGCTCAAAATCCAGCGCATTGTGTTTCATGAAATCACGAAGCATGCCATCGAAGAGGCCGTCGCGAATCCGCGCGACATCGACCGCCATCTTGTGGACGCCCAGCAGGCGCGTCGCGTGCTTGATCGTCTCGTCGGCTACAAACTTTCGCCGGTCCTCTGGAAACGCTACTACCGCGGGCTGTCGGCCGGGCGCGTACAATCCGTCGCTACACGGCTGATTGTCGACCGGGAACGCGAAATCGAAGCGTTCAAGCCGGAAGAATACTGGACTATCACCGCGACGCTGCTGTCCGACGAGCACAAAGACATTCCCATCATCGCGGAGCTGTCGCAACGCGACGGCAAGCCATTGGATAAGTTCGGCATTCCCGACGAAATCACCTCAAAGAAAATCCTCGCGGCGCTCGACGGCGCCCCCTTTACCGTCGCCGCTGTTGAACGCACCGAAACATCGCGCATGCCGCACGCGCCGTTTACCACTTCCACCCTTCAGCAGGAATCCAATAAGCGCCTGCACTACTCCAGCAAGCAAACGATGATGTTCGCACAAGGTCTGTACGAGTCCGGTTATATCACCTACATGCGAACCGACTCGGTCAGTGTGGCCGAACAAGCGCTCGGACAATCGAAAGCATTCATCGAATCGCAGTACGGAGCGAATTACTTCAAGCGTCGCAAATTCAAGACAAAATCCAAGAGCGCGCAGGAAGCGCATGAAGCCGTGCGCCCAACCGACCCCGCACGCACACCCGAAATCATGGCTTCATCACTCTCGCCGCAACAACTCAAGCTGTACGACCTCATCTGGCGTCGCTTCATGGCATCGCAGATGTCCGACGCGGTGTTTGATGCGACTGCCATTGATATCACCGCAAAGAATTTCGGTTTCCGCGCAAACGGTTCGGTGCTCAAATTCGACGGCTGGCTCAAAGTCCTGCCGTCAAAGTTCGAAGATAATGCACTTCCGCTGGTGCGCTCCGGGGAAACGCTCGCACTGCAGGAGTTCAAACCCGAACAGCATTTCACGAAGCCGCCCGCGCGATACAACGAAGCGTCGCTCATCAAAACGCTTGAAAAAGAAGGTATCGGCCGGCCCAGCACCTACGCCGCAATCATCTCCACCATTGTCTTACGCAAATATGTAGAAAAAGACCGCTCACGCTATTTTCACCCGACACAAATCGGCAAGGATGTGAACGACTATCTTGTCGAACAGTTCCCGCGCATCGTAGACCCGAAGTTCACCTCCGGCATGGAAGATCAGCTCGACGACATCGCCGCCGGCACGCGCCAGTGGGTCCCCACCATCCGCGCGTTTTACGCGCCGCTGGCGTTGGGCATCAAAGAAAAGATGACCGAGGCGCAGGCCGCGAAAGAATCCGAGATCGAGACCACCGACAAAATCTGCGACAAGTGCGGCAGTCCGATGGTGGTCAAGCGCGGCCGCTTTGGAAAGTTCATTGCCTGCTCAAACTTCCCCGAGTGCAAGAACATCTTCAAAGAACCAAGATCAACCGCGCCCGTTGAAAAAGTCGGCCGTGTCTGTCCGAAAGATGGCGGCGAGCTCATTTACCGCGTCGGCCGCTTCGGCAAGTTCATCGCCTGCGAAAACTTCCCGAAGTGCAAACACACGGAGAAGATCAAGAAAGCAAACGACGAACCAGTCACTTCTAAAAAAGAGGAACTGCAAACATAGAAATAGAACTGCTCTCGGCACTTCTGTTCCCGCTCCGCCCAGCGAGCCCGCCCCGCCTGGGCATACGCAGGGTCGCTTGCTGTGCCAAAGCCAAGCAAACAGCGATGACGACGCATGCACCGGGACCCGGCGTATGCCCAGGCGGGGCGGGAAGCGCTATCTGAAATGACCCCGCTTTGGCGTTGGCAACTGCGAAGATTCGGATGTGGAGCAGTCTCTGCACAACAGGTTGAAACCGCCAGAGAATAGTTATAGACTTGCGTCAAATGGAAACCGTGTTAGCAGACATCATTGCCCGGTTCGGATTATCGGACCAAACGCTCATCGAGCAGGCGTTCGAGTTTGCCCAACACGGCCACGAGGGTCAGGTGCGGGCATCCGGAGAACCGTACATCACCCATCCCCTGCAGGTGGCGACATTCTTGGCAGACTTGGGTTTTGATGCGTCCACAGTGGCGGCTGCTCTCCTGCACGATATTCTGGAAGATACGCCCGTCACGAAAGGAGAGCTGGAACTGCGTTTTGGCAAAGAGGTCGCATTTCTGGTGGACGGGGTAACAAAGTTATCCGCCATCACTCTGCGCGGCACCCGCAAAGATAAGAAGTCCGCCGACCTGCAGACCGAATCATTGAAAAAGATGTTCTTCGCCATGGCCGAAGATTTGCGCGTCATCATCATCAAGCTGGCCGACCGTCTGCACAACATGAACACTCTGCGCTATCTGCCCCCTGCAGACCGTGAACGCATTGCGCGCGAGACCATGGAAATCTACGCGCCCATCGCGGGACGACTCGGTATGGGCCGCCTCAAGGGCGAACTCGACGACCTGGCCTTTCCGTTCGCCTACCCCGCCGAATACGCATGGCTGAAGAAAACCATCAAGGGAAAATACGAAAGCCGCCTGCACTACATTGAACGCACCGCCCCGCTTGTGAAGCGGCGGTTGCTGGATGCCGACATCCCGGTCATTGACATTCACGCGCGTGCAAAACGCATGTGGTCGCTGTATGAAAAACTCCAGCGCTACAGTATGGATCCCGACAAGGTGCTCGACCTCGTCGCGATGCGCATCATAGTGCCGGAAATAAAAGATTGCTATGCCGCCATGGGCGTCATCCACGCGCACTATAAACCAATGCCCGGCCGCGTGAAAGATTTCATCGCCCTCCCCAAGCCCAACGGCTACCGCTCACTGCACACCACGGTGTTCTGCGAACGGGGCCGCATCGCTGAAATCCAAATCCGCACACCGGAGATGCACGACCACGCCGAGAACGGCATCGCATCGCACTGGGCGTACACCGAAGCGGGCAAGCCCCGAGCAGTGTCGGCCAAACAACAGGAGCTCGCATGGGTGAACCAGTTGAAGAATGTCCTGCGGGACATCAAAACATCGCAGGGCATGGCCGACCTGAAAATCGAATTCTTCAAGAACCGCATCTTTGTGCTCACCCCGCACGGCGACATCAAAGATCTTCCCGAAGGCGCAACGCCGCTGGATTTCGCATATTCCATCCACTCCGAGTTGGGCCATCGAACGACCAGTGCGCTGGTGAACGGCCGCATCGTCCCGTTGAGCTCGGCACTGCAATCAGGCGATGTGGCGGAAATCATCAAAGGGAAGGAAGCGAGGCCGAGCAAAGGCTGGCTGCACATTGTGAAGACAAACCAGGCCGCCAAACACATCAGGTCGTGGTTCAATAATTCGGGGCCGCCGGATAAGTCCGAATCTAACTCGGAGCCATCTCATAGCTCACGCCTTTCGACAGGCACTGCACGCAAGAAAGTCGCACGCCCGAAGACGATTGCGGCTCATGCTTCGGCTATTCTCATCGACGGCCAGGATGGGATGGCATATCGGCTCGGCAAGTGTTGTACGCCGACCACCGCTTCCCCCGTCATCGGCTATCTCACGCTCACCCGCGGCGTCACCGTGCATGTCGTCGATTGCGCCAACATAAAAACCGCCGATAAACAGCGGCTATTGGACGCTCAGTGGGAATAACACCACTATCGCCTATAGCTATCGCGTGCCAGCTCAACAGCACGGCGCTGCTCGGAGCTCATTCGTTTGAATCGCGGATCAAAAAGCAGGCAGGTAAGAATCCCCACAGCGCTAGTTGGCGCAGCGGCGGCAGCTTCTGCGAGTTTACTTCCAATCATCTGATCGAGTTTGCTCTTCGGTTCTAATCTCTCTATTTCGCCACTGATGTATGCAATGACTTCAGGGTCGTTTTCTCGTAGCGCAAAAGCGTATAAATCATCGAGACCACCTTTTGCATCGGCGCGGGTCGCTTTTCCTGAAAATCCGGCATCCAAGATTATGCGGGCGGCACGAACCAATTCTTGCGCCCGCTCAATACTGCCGATTCCGGATGTCATATTGACAATTCCCGCTTGTTGCTCATACTCATTTAACGCATCTTGAGCCTCTTGGACTTTTGGATTTTCCAAATCCAGCGGATTATTAATCCCTTCTTCTTTCAATTTCTTGAACAATTCTAAAGCATTCTCGTAGCTACCGAGTTCCGTTTCTTTCTTTTCCGGCGGTATCGGAGGACCTTCCATACTTATAGATTAGCCGATAATCTTTTTAACGACAGTGTTGAGGTGCTCCAAATCGGCAAAACGGATAACGATTTGCCCGGTTCGCGATGAAGACCCCTGTGCGCGAATGATGACCGGCGCTCCTAGATGATCAGCGAGATTGCGCATCAGATCATCAAACCTTTCATTGTGACGCGCTTTCCGCCGACCGACCGCGGCTTTCGCGGATGATGCGGCGTACTCGAGGTCTTTTGTGGAAAAACCACCGGTCGCAATTTGCTCGTACGCCTGTTTCTGCGCAGTGGCATCCTGAAACGACAGGAGCGAACGGGCGGCGGTCCCACTGATGCGGCCATCGCGCGTGGCATCTTTGATGTACTGCGGGAGGTTGACCAGACGCATCACATTGGCAACCGCCTCGCGCGATTTGCCAACCTTATCGGCGATTTCTTGCTGCCGGAGACCAAACTCTCCCGCAAGCCGGCAATAGGCTTCGGCCTGCTCGATGGGATTGAGGTCTTCGCGTTGGAGATTTTCGATGAGCGCGACTTCAAGCCGGTTTGATTTTGTCCCGGAACTGCTGGGTGTGAGGTCGTCGCGGATGATTACCGGCACGGTCGGCAGTCCCGCAAGTTGCGCGGCACGCCACCGGCGCTCTCCGGCAATGAGCTGGTAGGTGACCGCTCTCCCCCGCGGGAGATCTTCTTCCATTTTAGAAACCAGTAACGGCTGGAGCACACCGAACTTGCGAATGCTCCGTGCCAGCTCGGCGAGCGCCTCCTGATCGAAATCGGTGCGGGGCTGATCGGGGTTGGGTTGAATCTTTGTGACCTCAACAAAGAAGATACTCTCGCGGCGGTTGTTCACCGCATCCGCGACGGAGTCGGGAATCAGGGAACCCAACCCTTTGCCTAATCCGAATAATTTTTTGGGCATAGTGTCAGTGTAAACGAATTATCTCCTCTGCCAAGTGGCGGTACGCCATGGCGGCTTTTCCGGCGGGGTCATGCTGAAGAATTGTTTTCCCAAAACTGGGCGCTTCCGCGACCGAAATAACCCGCGGTATCACCGATTGGAACACGCGCCCCGGAAAATTGTTCATCACTTCGTTGACCACCTGCCGTGAGAGTTGGATGCGCTTGTCGTGCATGGTGAGCACGACGCCCAGCACGCTCAAGTTTGGATTGATGCCGCCGCGTACCAGATCAATGGTGCGCATCAGCTGGCCCAGGCCTTCCAGCGCATAGTATTCGCACTGCACCGGAATCAGCACATGATCGGACGCCGCGAGCGCGTTGATGGTGAGCAATCCCAACGACGGCGGGCAATCGATAAGCACATAATCGTAGTTATTGCGCAGGTGGTTGAGCGCACGGCGCAGACGATATTCGCGCTCCTCCATGCTCACCAGCTCTACGGTCGCGCCCGCCAGAGACTGTGCGGCTGGCAATATGTCGTAGCCGAAAATGGATGTCTTGCGAACCATCGGCAACGGGTTGGCGTCGCTCACCAGCGAGTGATACACATTCTGGGCGGCCGGTTCCACCTCCATGCCCAGCCCCAGTGTGGCGTTGGCCTGCGAATCTAAATCAACGAGCAGAACATATTTACCCTGCGCGGCGAGATACGCGCCAAGATTGACCGATGTAGTGGTCTTCCCCACACCACCCTTCTGATTACAGACAGCAATGATTCTCGCCATGGCCATCCCATTCTATTGGATAATCCAAGATTTGCAAAGAAACAACGCGCAACCCCACATTGAAAAAATCCTAAACCATGCTATAATAACTTTCACATGCCGCTGTGGCGGAATTGGCAGACGCAATTGACTCAAAATCAATCGGGAGCAATCCCATGTCGGTTCGACTCCGACCAGCGGCACAGAACAAAAAATCCCTAAGGGATTTTTTGTTCTGTGGATGCCGATCCTTTTTATTTATGCACACCTTCAGGCATTGCGCTGAAAATCAACATGCTATCATGCGCGTATCGCGCGGCGTGCGCGGGGGGAGTTACCCTCCGAAGCCTTAGCGAAGGAGGGATGAAACAACTACACAAACAAAAACATGAGCGTCAGCGAACGGAACCGCTGCCCGAATCCTATCTGCTCTGTCGCGAATGCGACGGCACCTGGGTCGACAGCCGCAACGGCACCTGCACCCACTGTTCAGTGCATACGACAAGCCAGGATTTTCATCTCTGCCTCTCGTGCGCACTGACTGAAAAAAGATGCCAGCACTGTGGTCAGGAGATGCATGTGCATATAGCCAAGTGCTAAAAGAATCGCCCGCCACATGGCGGGCGTTGTGTTAGCTGTGCTTGATCAGTTCGGCGCGATACTGTTCTTGAAAAAACATGAGCGCCCAGTCCTCCGCGCTCCACCCCCGCTGGGTCCAGTGGATCCAGCGGCCACACGCAACCGGCTGTCCGCTGACCCATTCGTACTTATAGACAATCTTCCGCGCCCACGATGGCAAGTGGCCCCAGAAAGCGACAACGATTTTTCCAATCTTGGACCACTGATACGAATAAGGGTGAAAACCCTCGTAATGGTCCGTATGGATAACACCGTCGAACAGAATTGCGCCTTCCGATGACTCCACCTTGAGGTGATCACCCTCCTCAATAATCGCCAGCGCATCGTACATCAGATCGGAACCGCACTGGTCTGTATCGACATCCAACACCCAGACCGTGCCTTCACATCCCGTCTCAAAAAAGTCAAACAGGACACCCGTGTACCGTTTTTCCATGCACACCTCCTCGTATGAACTGCCGACAGGTTATCAGATATGAGTTACCAGCACAATCAGATTCTCCAGTACTGCGGAGACCACCAGCGGACCCATACCACCGGGAACCGGCGTCAGAAGGCCGGCTTTTTTGTGTGCTGAAGCGAAATCAACATCACCGAAATATGCGGTGCCCTTTTTGGCGAATCCGTAATCAATAACGATCGCACCCTCGCGTATCCACTCGTCTGTTACGAGGCCGGGCGTTCCGGTTGCGGCAATCACCATCTCTGCCTGCCGTGAAATCTCCGACGGATGAGGCGTGTTTATGTCGATGATGTCTACACGCGCACCCTGTTGCGCAAGCCAGTGAGCGACGGGTTTGCCCACGAGCTCACCCGCTCCCACCATCGCAATACGCATATCGCGAATCGCAATCTCGTGCGCGTGCAATACATACTTTAGCGCCAACACCGACGAAGGCACGACCGCACCATGATTTTCATAAAACATCTTCTGTGTATGCGGCGATAGCACATCCACATCTTTCTGTGCGGGTATCAGCGACAACAGCGCCGCGCTGTTCCACGATACGGGTAGCGGCAACTCCACAAAAATTCCGTGCACGCCCTCATCGCCGACTAGATACTGCAGAGTCTGCCGCGCCCCATCTTCATCGTTTGCATCAAAAAAATAACTGGAGAATTCAGCGCCAATTGATTGTGCCGCCTTTTGTTTCAGTTTCACAAATGAACGCAGCCCCACATCGTCGCCCACGCAGAGCGCGGCAAGACGCAACGGTTCACCGAGCGCGCTCAACTGTTCGGCAAGGCCGGTCATCACCACATCCGCAATTGCTTTTCCGTCAACAATTTCCGCGGTCATTTTTCTTTATTCTATTTTCCACTTTCTATTTTCTATTCTAGAGCAACGCTAGTATCTTGTCTGCACGCACAGCACCCTGACGCAATATGCGCGGCACGCGGCCGGAGAGATCCACCACAGTTGACGGCAGAGAGTCCGGCAGCGGCCCGGCATCGATAATCACATCCGGCTGCGGAACCGTCGCCGTGAATGCGGCGGCGATATGCGCGGCGTCACTTGTCGGTTCCGAGCCAGACACATTTGCGGATGTCCCCGTGAGCGGGTAGCCTAGGTGACGCAACAGCCCCTGTAAAAATGGGAAGTCCGGCGCGCGAATACCGACAGTCTGCCCTCCCCCACACATGACGGCCGGCACAATAGAACGACGCGGCAGCACGAATGTCACCTTCCCCGGCCAAAACTGCTCGATAACTTTTTCCTGTTCGGGAGTGATGTACGCAAGCTCGCGTGCCCATGACAGATCGCGCACCAACATCGGAAGCGCCTTCACATAACTGCGATGCTTGATGTCGAACACCCGCCCGACCGCCGTCGGGTCCAATGCATTGCATCCCAAACCGTAAAGCGTATCGGTTGGAAACACCGCCGTGCCGCCGCGGCGCAACACCGCCACAACCCGTTCAATGACCGGCATAGTGTCCGCGGCAAAGTCAGTCTTGAGCGTCTGCATGGCAGGCTCCCTCTTGTCGGTTTCGGATTACTTCTTTTCTTCCTTCTTTTTCTTGGGCTTCCAGCTCTCCATCTTTGGCCGATCCCATACCTTGTAATTGACCATTAGATTGTTGACGGTCGGGCTGATCTGCGCGCCGTTAGCCATCAAAGCTTCGATGCGTTCGCGGTCCGCCTTGAACACCTTACCGCGGGGGTCGTAGGTGCCAAGCATTTCTTGGTATTTTCCCTGCGGCTTCTTGGTATGTTCAAGCACAACCACCTTGAAATGGGCTTGCTTCTTCTTCCCGATGCGTTGCAGTCGGATCATCAACATAGTGAACTATCCTACTACATAAGCACTAAAAAGGCAAGTATTTGACTATCTCTCACGGTCGTGCCATATTCATTGCGGAGGCTTAACAAATGACCATAGTGCAGCTGTGTGAACAGCTTGGTGCAGCACTCATGATGCGCATTCAGTACCCGCGCAATGAGTTTGAGACCTGTGCAGGCACGCATACCTGCTATCTGGACCCCGAACGATGCGCCGTCTTCATAGACGGGAAAAGGAGCCTTCCGGGATTCCCGTTCGGAATCGGCTGGAATGAACGGGAAGCGATGACCGATCTGGTCGCGGGGCTGCTCGAATTGCGGAAGCCGCATGGGAAAGCGCCGGTGCATAGCATCGTCATCCGCTGCCGGAGTCTCTACGACAATCAGATTCGCGAGATTCCCATCCCCGCGGACCTGACCGCATAGATAGATTGAGGTAACCATGAAGAACTTGCGGAAGTTTGTGCACGATGTGTGCCGGCAGACAGGCGCTAATTGCTTCATCGATATCACCTACTTTGCCGGCCCACGGCCGGAGGTGTCCGGCCCCAACGACATCTTCGTTGCGCGCATGAGGATGCAGATTCTTCTCAACGGAGCTTTTCCAAACATTAGCCTCTGTTACAAGGATGAGCGGCTCACGCGCGAGTTCGGCAGTGTCTACGGTCGTGGTCGCACCGCCGACAAGGCATTCGCAGCGCTTCTGCGTTCCATTGCCGGCAAAACACTCACCGTGACCATCGGGGACACCACCCATACCATCGATGTGCCGCGCAACATCACTAAAGGAAAGCTCGTCACCAAACCCGACCCCTTGTATTATTCTCGTGGTCGATAACACTCAGCCGCCCCTCACCGGGCGGCTTTTCTTATTGCGCCGCACTGCGCCCTGCCCAATGTTTATTCTGTAGAGCATCTTCAGCGGCGGCTTGCTGGGCATCCTGTTTACTCTCGCCCTGACCTTCCCCCGCGAGTTCCTTTCCCAAGTACACGGCAATCTTGAACTGCCGAGCATGGTCGGGCCCCCACTCTTCCATGACGCGGTAGGTCGGCGTGACCCCGATGCGGTCCTGTGCCTCTTCCTGTAGGAGCGACTTGGGGTCGCGGTACAATTTTTTCGAAATGATTTCGGAGAGGTGTGTGAGCACAAATTTGGCAACGAATGTTTTGCAAGGCTCATATCCGCCGTCGAGGTACATCGCACCGATGATCGCTTCAATAGCATTGGCAAGAATGTACTGCCGCGCACGCCCCGTATCGCGTGCCTCGCCGCGCGAGAGTAGCATATAATCGTTGAGGTCGAAGTCCGCGGTGATTTCAGAGAGGATATTTGCGTTCACCAACGCAGCCCGCCAGTTGGTCATCTCCCCTTCGGGTGTCTCGGGATACTGCGCGAACAAATACTCGGTAACGATGAGCTCCAATACCGCGTCCCCCAGAAATTCCAACCGTTCGTTGTGGCCGATAGGCCAGTCGGGATGCTCGTTGAGGTATGATCGGTGCGTCAACGCTTGCTCCAGCAGTTTGGAGTTTTTGAAGGTATATCCGATGCGCTCTTGCAGAGGCGCTAGCTTTTGACTCGACATCCCGTGATGCCCAGCCACACATCACGCACGGCGGAGTCTCCTCCGTGCTTGGTCTATGGCCGGGTGATTATTATTCTCCCGACAGTTCTGTCGGTTGCCCTTCTTTCATTTCTCCGTCCTTCTTGCGCGGCGGCGCATCGTCTTTGCCCGGTTCTCCCATTTCTTTGTACACAGTCCCGAGTACGCCGTTGATGAATCTGCCGCTGGACTCACCGCCGAACGATTTCGCCAGCTCGATGGCTTCGTTGATAGCAACCTTTGGCGGCACCGCATCACGATCACCCCACATTAACTCGAAGAGTCCCAGACGCAGAACATTACGGTCAACCATCGCGATCTGGTCGATGGGCCATTGCGGAGCGGCGGTCTCGATGATTTTGTCGATTTCGTCGATATGTTCCAGCGTTCCTTTGACCAGCTGGACGACAAACTCCGGTTCATCGAGTCCTTCACCGAATTCCTTGAGCATGTGTTCGAGAATTTCCGGCAACAGGTCATTATTGCGACCTTTGAAATCCCACTCATAGAGGGACTGCATCGCAACCGACCGTGCAAGATGTCGTGAGGCCAAGGAACAAAAACTTAGCGATCGTTATTCTTACTTCGCCTGATGCTTCTTCTTCTCCGCTTTCTTCATCTGCTTCGCCAGCACATTGACCACTTCGCGGCCCTTGTAGTACCCGCAATATTTGCACACCGTGTGCGGCTTGCCCATCTTTTTGCACTGACTGCAGGCGATGAATGCCTGTTTCTTCAACGCCAAGTGGCTGCGACGGCGCAGCTGCTTTCCCTTGGCCATATGGTGTCGTGGAACTCCCATCGGATAGAATCTAGAAGCTAGGAAATAGAATCTAGTAGTTATCGTTACATTGGTAGATTTAACGGTAGCATAAAATCGTCATACTTACAAATCACCAAAAAACGGGTCGGAAAAACAGCCCAAAAACTGTCCACTTTGCGGCATGGGCAACAGTGGGCTACAATGCCCCCATGGACCGCCGCCCCAGCCAATTCGACACGCCCCCACCTGGGGGCTTTGTTCACCTTCATACGCATTCGCACTACTCGTTGCTGGATGGGCTATCCAAAATAGATGCACTGGTGAAGCGCGCAAAGGAACACGGCATGACCGCCATGGCACTGACCGACCACGGCGTGCTCTATGGTGCCATCGAGTTTTATAAGAAAGCGACGAAGGCGGGCATCAAGCCCATCATCGGGTGCGAGATGTACATCACCGACACGACGCGGCACGACAAACAGCCTACCATCGACACCGACAAACGCTGGCATCTCATCTTGTTGGCCAAAGATGAAACGGGGTACCGCAATCTGGTAAAGCTCGTGACCGCGGCGCATCTGGAAGGGTTCTATTACAAGCCACGCATTGATAAACAGCTTCTGCGCGCGCACCACGAAGGGCTCATTGCGCTGTCGTCATGTCTCGGCGGAGAAATCTCGCGCGCACTGGCCGCGGGTGCCGACGAGAAAGCACGCCGCATCGCTACCGAGTACCGCGACATTATGGGGCCGGACAATTTCTATATCGAACTGCAACAGCACACCAATATGCCCGAGCAAAACGAAATGACACCCAAGCTCGTTGCACTTGCCCGCGAATGTGGAATACCACTTGTCGCAACCCAGGATTCACACTACTGCACACCCGATGATGCCAAAGCGCATGACATTCTACTCGCGGTGCAGACGGGCAACACGATCCATGACGAGAAACGGTTTTCGATGAATCAGGATGATTTTTCATTCTGCTCCGGAGAGGACATGCGGCAGAAATTTGCTTCTCTACCAGAGGATGTATCGCGTGAGGCATTTGCAAATACGGCTATCATTGCCGACCGGTGCAATCTCACGCTCGAGTTGGGCAAACTACAACTCCCCAATTTTCCACTGCCCAAAGGCCAGACCGATCCGTCCGAATATCTCACAACGCTGACTTATCAGGGATTGCGGCGCCGTTTTGGTGCGAAGCCGGACCCGTCAATCGTGGAGCGGGTTGAATTCGAATTGGGCGTTATCAAGCAGGCGGGATTTGCGGGCTACTTCCTTATCGTGCAGGATTTCGTGAACTGGGCGAAAAATCAGGGCATCTTTGTGGGTCCGGGCCGCGGTTCAGCAGCAGGTTCGCTGGTGTCGTACCTGCTGAACATCACCAATGTCGACCCGCTCAAGTACAATCTGCTATTCGAGCGGTTTCTCAATCCCGCCCGCATCAGCCAGCCGGATATCGATCTCGATTTCGCCGATGCGCGCCGCGGTGAAGTGCTCCAATATGTCGCCGAAAAATACGGCAAAGACCATGTAGCGCAAATCATCACCTTCGGCACCATGGCCGCCCGCGGAAGCATCCGTGATGCCGGCCGCGCGCTGGGATACACCTATGATTTTTGCGATTCCATCGCCAAGATCATTCCGGCCGGCCCGATTCCCGACTATCCGGGCAAACGCACCGGCAAACCGTTCCTCCAGCACTGCGTGGAGAATGTGGACGAAGTAACACAGCTCTACAACTCCGACACACAGGCAAAAGCGCTCATCGACGCGGCCTGCAAACTCGAAGGCGTGGCGCGCCACGCGTCCACGCACGCCTGTGCTGTGGTCATCACACCCAAACCGCTCACCGAATATGTACCGCTCCAACAGGGCACGCACGAAAATGACATCATCACCCAGTACGAAATGCACGCGGTCGAGGACTTGGGTCTGTTGAAGATGGATTTTCTCGGACTGGCGAACCTCACCATCATCGAAGATACGCTTAACATGGTGAAGTCAAATCACGGCACAAGTATCGACATTGATTCCATACCCCTGGATGATGCGAAGACATTCGCATCATTACAGCAGGCACAGACGACGGGCGTGTTCCAGTTGGAGTCCGCCGGTATGAAACGCTATCTCAAAGAGCTCAAGCCCACCGGCGTAGAAGACATCATCGCGATGGTTGCGCTGTACCGGCCGGGCCCGATGGATCTGATTCCCGATTATGTCGATCGCAAACACGGACGCCAGCGCGTTGAGTACCTGCACCCCGCGCTGGAGCCCATCATGAAACCGACCTACGGCATCATGGTATACCAAGAACAGCTCATGGCGGCCGTACGCGCACTGGCGGGTTTCACGCTAGCCGAAGCCGATGTGATGCGTAAAGCCGTCGGAAAGAAAATCAAATCACTCATGGAGGAGCAAGAGGGCAAGTTTAAGGAGGGATGCGCAACCGCCGGAACGCCACCGGATGTTGCGAACAAATTCTGGGAGCTCGTAGAACCGTTCAACCGTTACGCGTTCAACCGCAGTCATGCGGCGTGCTACGCGATGGTTGCCTACCAGACCGCGTACCTGAAGGCTAATTTCCCGAATGAGTTTATGGCCTCATTCATGAATTCGGAGACCGGCGACATCGAGCGCGTCGCATTTCTGGTGGATGAGGCGCGGCAGATGGATATTCAGGTGTTGCCTCCCGACATCAATGAGAGCGCTGAGCGGTTCACGGTGGTAACGAGTAACGAAAAACGAGAAACGAGTAAGCCGTCGTTGCGGTTCGGGCTCACTGCGATCAAGAACATCGGCGCAACGGTTGTCGGTGCCATTATCCAAGAACGGCGCGCCAACGGACCATTTGTGAACATTGAAGATTTGATTGTCCGCGTCCAACACAAAGACATGACCCGAAAATCGCTGGAGGCACTGGCCAAGTGCGGAGCGCTCGACGGTATGGGCGAACGAAATACGCTTTTGGCGAACATCGAGACACTGCTTATCCACGCAAAAGAAAAACAGAAACATTCCACCATGGGACAGGTCAGCCTGTTCGGGGAAGCGATGGAAGCGGAACTGCCGCCCGTGAAACTGATACCCGCCGAGCCCTCGGCAAAAGCAGACCGTCTGCGGTGGGAAAAAGAACTCATCGGCTTGTATGTCAGCGAGCACCCGTTGAGCGACTATCAGGCGCGCCTTGCGCTCGAGCGGCCCACCGCCATCAAAGACCTCAAGCCCATCCCCGGCTCGCAGGCAAAAATTGCCGGTCTCATCACCAGCACGAAAAAAATACTCACCAAAACAGGCAAACCGATGCTGTTCTCGCTCATCGAAGACCTCACGGCAAAAATAGAGGTGGTGGTGTTCCCCTCCGTGCTGGAGAAGTCTCCGAACGCCTGGGCGCCCAACACGGTCGTCGTACTGTCGGGCAAGCTCGACAACCGCGACGGCAATCTCAAACTGCTCTGCGACACCGCAAAGCCCATCGCTATCGTGGCATGAAAAAGCGGGGCCCCGTGGACCCCGCCGCTTGCCCGTTAGGGCGGTGGATCTCTTCCGTCAATCATGACGGCCTCCTCTGAAGAGTACCAAGCAAAAAAGAGTCGCCGTTTTACATGGTTCCCTCGGCCGTTGCGCGAGAAGCGCGGGGCCCCGAGAGCGAGACTGGAACCAGCCTCTATACTAATGATAGCAGGTTATATGTCATTTGTCAATAGTTTCGTAAATGGCACTATTTTGCTAGGATAACATGATTATGGCACAGAACATCGAACATATCCGACACACACTCGCCCACCTGCTCGCGGCAGCCGTGTTGAAGCTGTATCCTGATGCCAAGCGCACCATCGGACCGGCCATCGATACCGGCTTCTACTATGATTTTGAGTTTTCCGCGCCTATCAGCGATGAAGATTTGCCGCGCATTGAGATGGAAATGAAGAAATTGCTACCGACTTGGACATCGTTCTCCCATAAGGAAGTCTCAGCCGACGAGGCGCGTGCATTTTTCAGGGACAACCCCTATAAGCTCGAGCTCATCGATGAAATTGCGGCGAAGGGTGAAAAGCTCACTCTGTACACCTCCGGCGATTTTACGGATCTATGCCGCGGCGGCCATGTGGATGACCCCTCTTCCATTGATCCGGCATCGTTCAAGCTCGACAAGCTCGCGGGCGCATACTGGCGCGGCGACGAAAAGAACACCATGCTCACCCGCATCTATGGTTTTGCATTTGAGACTGCTGACGCGCTGAACGCCTATACCACAATGATGGAGGAAGCAAAAAAGCGCGACCATAAGGTGCTGGGCCTCCAGCTCGATTTGTTCACCTTCTCCGAATTAGTCGGTTCCGGCCTGCCGCTGTGGACTCCGCGCGGCACGCTGGTGCGCAATCTGTTGGATGATTTTGTCTGGTCTCTGCGCCGTGCCCGCGGATATGAACGCGTTGAAATCCCGCATATCACAAAGAAAGATTTATATGAGAAGAGCGGTCACTGGGACAAATACAAGGACGACCTATTCAAGATTACGACCAGAGAGGGACATGTATTCGCGATGAAGCCGATGAATTGTCCGCACCACACACAAATCTACGCCCGCCGACCGCATAGCTACCGCGAACTCCCCCAGCGCTATGCAAATACCACAATGGTGTACCGCGATGAGCAGTCCGGTGAGCTTGCCGGCATCACGCGCGTGCGCTCGATCACGCAGGACGATGCCCATGTGTTCTGCCGCATGAATCAGGTCAAGGACGAGGCGCTCAAAGTGTGGGACATCATCCACGAGTTCTACGGTGCATTCAACATTCCGTTGCGTGTGAGACTATCACTGCGCGACCCCGCACAGCCCGAAAAATATCTGGGCAATGCCGCCAACTGGGAAGCCGCCGAAGAAATACTGCACGCTATTATCGCAGATAAAAAAGTGAACGCCATTGACGGACTGGGAGAAGCTGCCTTCTACGGCCCGAAGCTCGATTTCATGGGACGCGACGCCATCGGACGCGAGCATCAGGTTGCCACCATCCAGCTGGACATGAACATGCCGGAGCGCTTCGACCTCACCTGCACGAATGAAAAGGGTGAGCATGAACGCATCGTGATGATACACTGCGCAATCATGGGCTCCATCGAGCGGTTCATGGCGGTACTCATCGAGCACACCGCGGGCGCACTTCCGCTATGGCTCTCCCCCGTGCAAGTGGCGGTGCTCCCCATTTCCGATAAACATACCGACGCCGCACATGCGCTGGTGCCCGAGCTCCAGCTCGCAGGTATCCGTGTGCAGATGGACGACGCGAAAGAAACAATCGGCAAGAAAATCCGAGCATCCGAAACGATGAAAATTCCCTATACGCTCATTCTGGGCGATAAAGACATCGCCGCAGGAGTTGTCTCGGTGCGCAAGCGCGGCGGCGAGGACTTGGGGCAGCTGTCGCTGGACCAGTTTATCTCTCATCTGAAGAAGGAGGTCGTAGCAAAAGCGTAAGAAAAGCCCCCTCGTCAGGGGGCTGTCAATGAAAGATTGTCCAGACCGAGAGGGCGCCCGCCATGAGGTAGGCGGTCCGAATCGCGTTCCCAACAACGAGAGCGTACAGTCCTCCGCGGAACTTCGTGATGCCCACACCAAGCAGGGCCGGTGACCGCACGCCCCACACTGGATATACACCGACGCCGGAGAGAAAGCCACACCCCGCCCACTTCGTCATGGTCAGCAAACGACGCCCTTGTCGATGCGCCTGATCGCGTCGGACGCGTAACTCGTCGAAAAACGAGTCAACATACCCTTCTTGGCGAATGAGCCTGGCTGCCTGCTTTGCAACCACGATGAGACGCTGAATGCGGTTCGTGTCCGCGATGAGATCGCAGAGCCACCCCCAGAACCAGTATGTCCATGCCATCTTTCCGGTTGTTATCAGGATGACGATGATAGTCGCGGGCACGATTCCGAGTCCCAACCACAACCGCCATGCCTCCGATGAAAGGATGAGCAGGTCGCCTTGAATTGGGATCGTCAGCACCGCGACACCCAGCGGCCAGAAGTCGACTACATGCCGGTGCATCTCTCCTCCTTGCAGTAAAAGGAACGGTTGGGTATATTATACCATGTTTTATATGAAAGACAATCGCCCACGCATCATCGTTGTTGCCGGTCCCACCGCTTCAGGAAAATCTGATATCGCGATTGCGTTGGCGCGCCGCTTCAACGGAGAAATCATTTCCGCTGATTCGCGGCAGGTATACCGCGGGATGGATATCGGCACCGGCAAAGTCACCAAACGCGAGCAGAAACTCGCCCGACATCATCTTCTTGATGTTGCCTCCCCAACCCGACAATACAGCGTAGCTCACTTCAAACGCGATGCACAGCGTGCGATCCGCGACATTGTACGCCGCGGTAAAATACCCATCGTCTGCGGCGGTACCGGCTTTTGGATCGATGCTTTGGTGTATGACCTGCAGTTGCCGAATGTGAAGCCCGATGCCAAACTCCGCGCGCAGTTGCGAAAGCTATCCATAATACAACTCTACACCCGCCTGAAAAAGCTCGACCCCGTCCGTGCGGCAACTATTGACCGGCACAACCCTGTTCGTCTTATCCGCGCACTGGAAATCGTACTCGTCACCAGCAAACCCGTTCCCGCTAAAAAGGTACAAGCTACCAGCTACAACCCTCTGTATCTGGGCGTATCGCGCCCGATGGATGAACTCAAACAACGCATCGAGAAGCGTCTGGACGCCCGCCTCAAGTCGGGCATGGTTGCCGAAGTGCGCCGGCTGCGCACATCGGGTGTTTCCTGGAAGCGACTGGAATCGTTCGGCCTTGAATACCGCTGGGTCGCAAGATACTTGCAGGCAGTAACAAAAAACAAGAAACGAAAAACGAATAGTTTTTCAGAAATGAGAGCCGGATTGCTGCGTGACATTATCGCCTACGCCAAACGCCAGCTCACCTGGTGGCGAAAAAATTCTGATCTAGTCCATATCGCCGATGAAGCTCACGCACAGAGGTTCGTGGCAAAATTTCTAAAGTCTGCTCAAAAAACAAAATGAGCCACCGATGGTGGTTCATTTTATAGGCCCCAAGAGCGATAAAGTTTTATTGCACACTCCCCGGCTTCCCCTTACGGTTGGCCTTCTTTCTCTTGGGACCCACCTATAAGGTATTCTTCGCTCTTATTGCGTCAATATCAGTTATCCACAGGCCCTACAAGCTCAACTTTTCCCGCAACATCTGCTCGGCAACTTTCGGGTCGGCTTTACCTTTCGAAAGCGCCATCACCTTGCCGACAAGCGCTTTCAGCGCGACTTCTTTGCCACCCTTGAAATCGGCGACAATTTTTTCACTCTGCGCGATAGCGTCTTCGACAAAGATGTTCATCGATACCGAATCGGACACCTGCGCGAGATCTTTGGCCTTGATGATGTCTTCCGGGTCCTCGCCCGTCTCCCACATCGTCTGCAAGACAACCTGCGCGGCGGTACTGCCGATTTGTCCCGACGCCACGCGGACGACAAAATCAGCGAACAGTGCGGGAGTGATCTTGGTGTCCTGCGGAATGGCTGAAACGGCATTGAGCTTCGGCTGCAATTGCGTGATAAGCCAGTTCGCGGCAACCTTAGTGAGTTTTCCATAATCGGTCGCCTCGCCCGTGACGGGACTGTCTTCGGCCTTCAACTCGGACACGACTTCTTCAAAAAAATCTCCCAGCTCCTTGAACACCGTCAAAATCTCCACATCACCATCGGGCAAACCGTACTCGCGCGCGAACCGTTCACGCCGCGCCACAGGCAGTTCCGGAAGTGATGCGCGGATGGCTTCAATCTCGGTGTCGGTGAACACGATAGGCGGGAGGTCGGGTTCCGGGAAATAGCGGTAGTCGGCACTCCCCTCTTTGGTGCGTTGGCTAATCGTCTTGTCGTGCACATCGTCCCACCCGCGCGTCTCCTGAACGAGCGTCCCGCCCGATTCAAGCACTTCTGCCTGCCGTTTGATTTCGTAATCAGCAGACTTTGCCGCTGAAGAAATTGAGTTGATGTTTTTGACTTCCACTTTCGTACCGTAGTCCTTCTGTCCTTTGGGCCGTAGCGACAGGTTTACCTCAATGCGCATCTGGCCTTTTTCCATATCCGCATCAGACGCCCCGAGATACCGCAAGATGAGCTGCAGTTCGGATGCAAACCGGCGTACCTCTTCGGGTTCAGTGAGGTCGGGATGCGTAACCAACTCCATCAGCGGGACACCTGCGCGGTTGTAGTCGACAAGCGTGACATCACCCGATTCGTGTATCAGTTTTCCGGCATCTTCCTCTAAATGGATACGCTCGATACGAATCTTCTTCCCGCCCACATTAAGCACACCTTCACGACAAAATGGAACCTGAAATTGAGATATCTGGTACCCCTTGGGCAGATCGGGATAGAAGTAATTTTTACGCTCGAAGAATGAATGCTTTTCGATACTGCACTCAAGCGCCAGACCGGCCGCGATGAGTTTTTCCACCGCACCGCGGTTGATAACCGGCAGTGTTCCGGGGTGGCCCATGCAAATGGGACAGACATTCAGGTTGGGAGTCTTCTCCAGTGGGTCGTTGGCACAGTCGCAGAACATCTTTGTCTTCGTGTTCAGCTCCGCGTGCACTTCCAAGCCGATGGTGGTCAGGTAGTCGGTCATTGCATTGCCACTGTACCATGAAAATAGGTGGTTATAAAAGACCATCTCCTGATAAGAGATGGTCTTGGTTTGTCAGAACTATCCGATGTCGCCATGGGCCGCACGGAGCCGCGACCGAAGCTTCTCGACCAGGCCGTCCTTTTCGAAATGGTGCTTGACGCGCTCCAGCACCTGCGGACGGGTCAGTTCGTCCGTATCAATTGCATGAATCTTCCACGGACGCTCGGCCCGATGCTTGAGCAGATCGGCGAAACATTCGAACCCTCGTGACACTCGGGCATGAAACTCTTCGCCCCTCGCCTCAATACGATCCGGCTGCTTGTTCGGATTGCGCATGCGGACAACCTCTGGCGACGCTTTCAGAACGAATGTGATGTCGGGCACCACACCGCAGGTCGCCAGTTCGATCGCCGGAAGCGCGAGAGTCGGATCTAGGCCACATCCGGCAACCTGATATGCGAGAGAAGATAGGGTGGAGCGATCGAGCACCACGATCTCGCCAGCTTGGATCGCCGAGATGATTCCTTGTTTCATCAACTGCGCTCGCGACGCCAGAAACAGAAACAACTCCGCCGCCGGAACGATCGGTTGCGAACTGTGCTTGAGAATCTCCCGCAATGTCGGACCGAGTGACCCGCTGCCCGGCTCATAGAGCTGCTGCACCGGGATCTCCGGAAACTCCTTTTCGAGCCACTCGGCGAATATCTTCGCCGTCGACGACTTTCCGCATCCGTCGTTGCCCTCAAATAGTACCAACATAATTTTCTCCTCAAAGAGCCGGGACCAGCATAGCACAGCAAAACCCCTCTGCAAGGAGGGGCTTTGCGAAAAACATCAGCCGAATTACTTCACTTCAATGCCCATGCTGCGGGCGGTGCCGGCGATAACTTCCATCGCGGCGTCGACATCATTGGCATTGAGGTCATCCATCTTCTGCGTGGCGATTTCTTTGAGCTGAGCCTTCGTCACGGAACCGACCTTTTTCTTGTTCGGCTCTCCGCTTCCCTTCTCCAGGCCGGCCGCAACGCGTAACAGATATGCTGCGGGAGGTGTTTTGAGTTTGAATTCGAATGTGCGGTCCTCAAAGATGGTGATTTCCACCGGAGTCACCTGGCCGGCTTTGTCTTTGGTGGCCTCGTTGAACTGCATCACGAACTGCTGGAGGTTGATTCCGTGCGGCCCGAGCGCAGTGCCGACAGGAGGTGCCGGTGTGGCGCGTGCTCCTTCGACCTGTAATTTGACGATTGTTTTTACTTTCTTTGCCATAGTTCAGAAATTAGAAATTGTAATTTATAAGTTATAAGTTTTTAGATTTTCTTCATTTGAAGAAAATCTAGTTCGACGGGTGTCTCGCGACCGAAGATGGTGACCAGTACTTTGACGCGACCCTTCTCAACATCAACTTCGCTGACTTTGCCGTCGAAATCTTTAAACGGACCGTCGGAGATCTTCACGCGGTCGCCTACCGCCACATCCACCTTGTACTTGGGCTCCTCGACTCCCATGCGGGCCAAAAGACCGTCCACCTCGGAGCGGGCCAGCGGTGTAGGCGTCGTGCCCGCACCGATGAAACCGGTGACACTGGGCGTGTTGCGAACCACATACCAACTATCATCGGAAACAATCATCTCCACGAGCACATAGCCGGGATAGATCTTTTCCTCAACAACCTCGCGCTTGCCGCTCTTGACGCGAATTTTCTTCTCTTTCGGAACCAGGACATTAAAAATCTTGCCCTCAAAACCGAGCGATTCAACGCGCTGATTAAGACTGCGGGCGACACTATCTTCGTACCCCGAATAGGTGTGAATTGCGTACCATTCGCGCTGACCGGTTGTTACTTGTTTCGGCATAGATAAAATGACGGGTTACCCGATGAGACGGTTGAGGATCCAGACAAACACCGAATCAAGACCTCCTAAAAAGAGAGCGAAAAACAGACACAACCCCAACACAACGCCGGTGTAGGCCATGAGCTGCTTGCGCGAAGGCCAACTGACCTTGCCAAGCTCGACGCGTACTTCGCGCAGGAATGTGATGAATCGATCCATATTCTTTAGTATACAAGGTAACTCAGATTTGATTAAGTCTGTCGGCATCAAATCTGCCTGATTCCTAAGGTAACTCAGAATCGTCCGAGCCCTTCGGGCTGCGATTCTGCCTGATTCCAATGAGCCTAAGCTCATTGGAATCAAAAGCGCCCGGAGGCGATGCGAACATGGTACCAGAACCGCCCAAAAGCGTCAAACCTCCACCCCGCACCCATCCCCTTCAGTCGCGTCGTCTCCAGAGCGGCTCACGAATCTCGTCAGCATCAGAGAGGGCCATGACGCACCAATGGCCCTCTCTGGCTGGACTCGAATGTTCGCTCCGCTCTTCCGCGCCATCTCAATCAGGGGCGAGGCGTGGGGTGTCGTGTCCGAACAAGGTACAGCTACTTGAAACCTAGCAATAGACATTATATACTCCAGCCGGCTGTTTATGAGGAGGCTATATGCCTGAGCATGGTGATCCGATTCCTGGCACAGTTCTTGTTTTGTTCAAGCAAGGAACTTCTTTCGAAGAAGCTAGACGGGTTATAGTAGAGTTGAGCAGTGGGGAAATTTCGATCATTGAATTCATCCCGGCTCTGTGGTGTGCGAGAGCCACTGTACCCATAGGGGAAGAAGCTCTTTGGGTCAGTAGGCTTTGCAATCATGAAAAGGTGAATGTGGTCGAACGGGAATGGTATTTCAAAGGTCACAGAGAAGACCACAGAGGGACTTAACCGTCCCTTCAGCTAGCCCATTTCCTTGAACTAGAGCATCGGGTAGTTCGCTCTCGCGCCCCCGCCTCCCCAAGCGAGGGCGTTTCTTTTGATCCTACTAAATATCCAAGTTCTGAACGCTTCGGGCGTGAGTCTGAATAAATTTCTTGCGGGGAGCGACCTCCGCGCCCATTAAGACATCGAACACACGGTCCGCCTCCTGGGCGTCCTCAATGGTAACCCGTAGAAGCACGCGGTTTGCGGGGTTCATGGTGGTATCCCACAGCTGTTCGGGATTCATTTCTCCCAAACCTTTGTAGCGCTGAATAGTGAGCCCTGCGATTTTCACGACGCCCTCCTGGGCTTCGCTCTCATCCGCTCCGGAAACTGCCTCCGCGGCCTGTTCAGCGCCGTTTCCCCCTTCGAGCGGTTCTGCAGCAAAATCGGCAAATCCTTTCGCGTCGCGTGCAGGTTTTGCCGTCGGTTTCGGAAGTTTGATATCGGCAGCCTTGGCATACTGTGCAACGATTTTTTCTTTTTCTTCATCGCTGTACACATACTGCACTGTGCCGCCTTTGGCGATGCGGTACAGCGGCGGCTGGGCAATATAGATGTGACCGCCATCGAACAGTTGCGGGAAGTGACGGTAGAACAGCGTCAGAAGCAGAGTGCGGATGTGTGCGCCATCAACATCGGCATCGGTCATGATGATGATTTTGTGGTATCGGAGTTTTGCCAGTTCAAATTCTTCGGCGATTGCAGTGCCCATCGCGATAATCAGTGCGCGTACTTCCAATGAGGCAAGCATCTTGTCGATGCGGGCCCGCTCAACATTGAGAATCTTTCCGCGCAACGGAAGAATCGCCTGGAAATTGCGGTCACGGCCCTGCTTTGCCGAACCGCCGGCCGAGTCGCCCTCCACGATGAACAGTTCTGACTCTTCCGCAGACCGGCTGGAACAATCGGCGAGCTTGCCCGGCAAGGAGAAGCCGTCCAGCGCTCCCTTGCGCAGGACTGTGTCGCGTGCAGCTTTTGCGGCGGCCCTCGCCTTGGAGGCCAGAATAACCTTGTCCATAATAGCCCGCGCATCGGTCGGATTGCGGTCAAGCCAATCGGCAAGCTCAAGGTTCATGACGGTTTCAACCGCAGCGCGCGCTTCCGGAGTGCCTAGCTTAGCCTTGGTCTGGCCTTCGAACTGCGGCTCGCGCAATTTGACCGACAAAATGGCCACCAACCCTTCACGGACATCGTCACCGGTAAGGTTTTCGTCTTTTTCCTTGAGGTAGCTGTTCTTGCGCGCATAATCGTTGAGCGTGCGTGTAATGGCGGCTTTGAAGCCGGTCATGTGCGTTCCCCCTTCAATCGTGTGGATGTTATTAGCGAAGCTGATTTCTTTGGCAGACAGATCATCGACATACTGGAACGCTATTTCGACATCGATGTCCTGCTGTTCTTTGTGTGCGTAGAAAATATTGCGGTGCTTCGGTTCGATACCGTGGTTCAGAAAACTCACATACGACACGATACCGCCTTCAAAGTGGAAGGTGTGGCTGGGATACTGCGGCTCTTTCGCGGCAGGTGGTTTCACGCCGACGCGGGCGTCGATAATGTTGATGGTGATACCGCGTGTCAGGTACGCCTGCTGGCGCAGGTGCGCCAAAATAGTATCGAGCTTCCATCCGCGCTCTTTGAATATTTCGGCATCAGGCTGGAATGTAGTGATGGTGCCACGGAATTTCGACTCTCCGATTTTCTTGACGGGTTTCTTCGGCTTGCCGCGCACATATTCCTGCATGTATGCCGCGCCGTCGCGGTGAACCTCGGCTTTCAGGTAGCTCGACAACGCGTTCACCACACTCACGCCCACTCCGTGCAGTCCGCCGGAGACTTTGTATGCTTCTCCCCCGAATTTGCCGCCCGCGTGCAGGGTGGTCATAACCGTCTCCAGCGTGCTCACGCCCGTCTGCTTGTGTTTCTCCACGGGAATACCGCGGCCATTGTCTTTGACCGATACCATCTCGTCGGGCAGTAGCGTAACGGTGATGTGGTCGGCGTGGCCTCCCATCGCTTCGTCCAGCGAGTTGTCAAACACCTCCCAGATGAGGTGGTGAAGACCGTCGATGCCGGTGCCGCCGATGTACATTCCCGGGCGTTTTCGGACGGGCTCGAGACCCTCCAACACGTAGATGTCGGAGGCGGTATAGGACGATGGTTTTTTGACTTTTTCTGCCATGATTGAAGCCACAGACCCCCGTCAGGAGGTATGTGTATGCTCTATAATTGTACTCGTTCCACAGCCAAATGCAACTAAGAAAATCGGTATAAATCAGTCAAAATCCCCTTATTTTCTTGGCTTTTTTGATATTGACTTTTCTTATTTCTTCTGGTATACTTAAATAGTGCATGGTGAAGCAATGCCCTCATTAAAGGAGGTCCTGATGAACGGGTTACGAGACGCACTGGTGAGCGCTGGTGTCGCCTCTTCGGTGGAGGCCAAACGCATCGAAGCGCTGAAACGCTTCGCACAGGAGGAGCGTGAAAGTAACCTCCGCTCCAAGCAGCAGATGCAACAACAAGCATCACTACTCGACCTGGAGGAAGCCGAGTCAATCCGAGAGTTCCGAGACAAGGCCCGCAAACTCCTGATGGAGCGCCCGGACCTCATTCGAGATGTCATCAGGTCGGCGCACCGGTTCAAGGATGCCGATGGAGGCAAGAAACTGGTCTGGCAGTTCTTCCAGATCAGAGACACGCTCGCGGGAGTCACGATGAATGAACGCGAGCGATTCCTGAAGCGCGCACTGCGCGCCCACGGAGTCACCTTCGAAATCCCCATGGAGTAATCGCCGTGATAACGCGGCAGAAAGGACGGGTAGCGATATGTGCGATTAGGTACCACCTTCTTCGGAAGGTGGTTTTTTAATTTAGCTAGCGGATTTGTGCGTCTAATTTCTCCTGGAGCGCCTTCTTGATAGCGGCTTCAGCGACATTCGCATCCTCATCTTTGAGGGTGCGCTCGTCGGACCGCAGGATGACATGGAAGGCCACGCTCTTGCCGTATTCGGGCTTGTCGTTGTCTTTTCCGATTTTTTCTTTGCCCGTCGGCTCAAAGACATCGAACACATCGACATCCTGCACCAGACCACCGGTGTCTGCGTCCTGCACAACCTGAAGAATATCATCGATTTTTGTGTCCACGGGAACCATGACCGCGATATCGCGCGTGACTGACGGATACTTCGGGAGCGGTTCGAATTCGCGCTCCTGCTGTGCATGCGCAACCAGCGCACGCAGATCCAATTCGGCGATTGCGGCGGAGCCCTTCAGCTTGAGTGCGTCATTCACGCGGCCGTGCACCATGCCGACGAATCCGAGCACCTGCCCTTTCTCCGTCCGGATAAGCGCCTGTCTGCCTTTGAGCGTTGCATTGATGGCTCCCCCGTCCCACGGGAACGGCTCGGCATCATCGTAGTACGCGTCAGTGACACCGAGCCGTTCAAGCACCAAATCGATTGTGCCTTTGAGCTCGTAGAACAGTTGCGAATCGTTGCCCTTTGCGGCAATCAGAAGCCCCAGTCGGTTTGATTCCTTGCCCTGACCGATGCGGTCGAACACATGGCCCGTCTCAAAGAGATGCACGCGGTCGGTGAAACGAAGATTATCGCGCGCGTTAACCAGCAGGCGCGGGACCAGCGAAGAACGCAACCATCGGTAATCGCCCGATTGCGGCTGGGCAAGTTCGTGCAGATCATCGAGCTTCAGAATTTCTTTGAGTTCGTCAGACAGAAACACATAGTTGAATACTTCGCTGTATCCTGCGCCTGCAAGTATGCGGCCGATGGCGCCGCGTTCGCGGATGAATGCATACTCATCCCACGCAACCGCCTCATCTTCACGAACCCATGAATGCTCATCGAAGACGGGCATGACCGGCGCGAGTGACGAAATCGCGTCGTACCCGTACACGCGGCCGATTTCTTCGATGAGGTCCTCCGCTCCGGTGACATCGGACCGGCGGGTGGGCACAAGAACTTTCATGCGGCCATCGTGATTGCTCACCTCGAAACCCAGTGATTGAAGAATGCCGCGGATCTGTGGTTCACCAATATCGATGCCCAGCAGTGAACAGGCATAGGCACAATCGAACATCACCTCGCGCGGTTCAGACACTACGGGATACACATCAATAACTCCCCGCTCAACACTGCCTCCGGCGACCTTCGCCAAGAGTTCGGCAGTGCGCATCAGTGCGGGCGCAGTGAGATTCGGATCTACGCCGTAGCAGAACCGCACAGAAGCATCCGTACGCAAATCCAGCGCACGGCTCGTCGCACGGATAGACTGGGGACTGAAATTCGCAGCTTCCAACAATATCTCGGTTGTAGCATCGCTGATGCCGGTACCGGCACCGCCCTTGATGCCCGCGATAGCGACAGCTTTGCTGCCGTCGGCGATGACCAGCATCGATTCATCGAGCTTATAGATTATGCGCGCTTCATCGAGCGCCTGCCTGCCGGTAGGCAAGGCCTGCAGCGTTTCCCCCGGCTTTGCATGGCGCACAACAATTCGGTCGATGAGGTTGAGATCGAATGCGTGCATGGGCTGTCCGAGTTCCAGCATCACATAGTTGGTGACATCAACCACATTATTGATGCTCTGCAGTCCGCACTGCGCAATCCGTTCACGCAGCCACGCAGGCGACGGGCCGACTTTCAGACCTTTGACCACTAGTCCGCTGTAGCGCGGGCACGCTTCGGCATCTTCGATGGCCACCTCTTTGGACGGCTGTTCGCTCACGCTCCACTCATAGGCGGGCGCTGTAAAGCGTTGGTTTGTCAGCACGGCAAGTTCGCGAGCTACGCCCAAGTGCGACAGACAGTCGGGGCGATTGGGAAGGATGTCGATATCCAGCACACTACCCGAGACTTCATTGACCTCGAAAGCTTTTGCAGTCAGCAACTCTGCCGCCTGTTGTGCGGTGAGCGCCGATGCTGATAATTCTTTAATCCAATCGTATGAAAACCTCATAAATTAAAACTGTTGGAGGAATCGCAGATCGCCACCATTGAACAGGCGGATATCGTCGATTTTGTGCTTGAGCATCGCCATGCGCTCCAACGCCATGCCGAATGCAAATCCTTGCATCTCTCCGCGCACATAGCCCACCTGTTCAAATACATTCTGGTGCACCATGCCCGCGCCGGCTACCTCGAGCCACTTACCCGCCAGCTTGCCCGAACTACCCTGGATGTATACCTCGACACCCGGCTCGACAAATGGGAAGTAGCTGGCGTTGAACCGCACCTTGATCTCCGGGTCACGAAAGAACCGCTGGTAGAAATGCTCCATCACGCCTTTGAGATTTGCCATCGACGGTGCATGCTCCCCTTTCCGAGAAACCATGAGCCCTTCAATCTGATGGAACTGGAATTCGTGCGTCGCATCCGTCGCCTCATTTCGGTACACGCGCCCCGGTACGATCATCCGAAACGGCGGTTGGTGCGCCTGCATAAACCGCACCTGCATAGGGCTGGTGTGTGTGCGCATCAACCAATTTTTATCTTTGCTATTTGATTTTTTATCTTTCAGCCAGAAGGTGTCCTGCATGCCACGGGCCGGATGGTCAGCTGGCGTGTTAAGCGCGTCAAAGTTGGTCCACTCGGTTTCCACTTCAGGCCCCTCCAGAACCCGAAATCCCATGGATACGAAAATGGCATTAATGTCTTCCTGCACTTGTGTGAGCGGATGCACATGACCCCTACGGGCACGCAGTCCGGGTGCGGTGACATCGAACTTCTCCAGCGTGGCATAGCCAACCTCTTCCAATCGATTCTTGGTTTTTTCAAATTCCTCCTCAAGCTCCGCGCGCACGCGATTTGCCGTCTGCCCGAATTCTTTGCGTTGTTCCTGGGTGCGGTCTTTGAGTGTGCGCAAAAACTGCGAAAGCTCGGAGCTGCGTCCCAGACTCTTCACGCGCGCAAGTTCTAATTCCGCCAGTGTGCGGAGATTTTCGAGGTCCTTGAGAGCTACTTCTTTGATTTTCTTAAGCGTGTCCTGCATACATTTTTCCCTAGCGAAGCTTCCACCGGATAACTGAAGATAGCACCAGTGTAGCCAAAATAACGCCCCCCAGCAATCGCGCGCCCAATATTTCCCGCTGGAGCGCCATGAGCAGACCGACGGCCGCAATTGCCGGCGGCAACGCTGTCCAGAGCGCCTGCGCAATCGTTTGACGCAATAACAGCAGTATCGTGCACAGAAATCCCCACATCGTCAGAAATAGCGCAGCCCACAACAACCGCACCAGTTCGGGTTGTGCTTGTGAGGGTTCCGTGGCCATCACGACGACAGCCACCGCTACCATTGCTACGACTGTAGCCACTCCCGTTACGATTGCAGGCTTGATACGCATCCTCCAATTATACCAGAAGACCGCCTTGATGGCGGTCTTCTGTGTCTGCGCGGGCGGCCGGATTCGAACCGGTGACCTTCCCCGTGACAGGGGGACGCTCTAACCAGCTGAGCTACGCCCGCATGTATAGCCAAGTGACCCCGAGAGTTCCCGCTGTCACCGGGCTAAAATACACTTCAATAATACCTCATTTCCAGTAAAATGCAAGGCATTCTTTATGACTCATCCAACGCGGGATGCCACCAGATGCGGACAATGGAGCGTGTGCCGTCGTAGGTAATATGATGCTCCTCGGGCATGAGGGTGGAATTGGAGCCGTTAGAAACGGCGTGGTCGTCACCTACATAGAAACCGGCATGGAGGTGCGGTGTCTCATCGGCACTTGGCCGAGGCTTCCAAATAATGACGGCGCCATCGCGTAATTCCGGCATCTGCATCCATCCGGAAGCAGATAAGTCCCGCTCCAGACCTGCAACTCCGGCGTGCATGTCGCCAATGAGTTTGTTGAGATAAAGTATCGCCGAAGCGAAGAACCCGCACGCGAGTTCGCCGTTCTTATTGATGTCGCGAACCTCACCGTCTACCGACGCCCAAAGATTACGAAAAATGTGATTCTCACCTTTCGCCGCATTGCGAATCATCGCAAGGTAGCTCTTCTTTTTCAGTATTCTGACTTTGGTCATATGAGACATAAAATATACATCAATACTGCTTTTGATGGTAGCTCAGAATCGCTTTTGCGGCAAAGCCGCTGCGATTCTGCCCGATTTCATTTTGCCTTATGCAAAATGAAATCGAAAAAGGGCCGCGAGATTATCTCGCGGCCCCAGTACTACCGATGCAGAACACACACCACTACTTCCTGCCGCCTGCCCCCCGAGGAGGCCGCCATCTGCGGTGCCGCAGCCAGATTATCTGGCGGACGGGTCCCGGGCGGACGCAGAAACAGGTAGTCGAATGCGTCTTTCTCTTGCTGGCTGAAATCCAACAGAGGATCAGCGGAGCCCATGATGCCGCAACAGGGATGACCCTCGATGCCGGTGACATGACCGAGCTCGTGCGCCATCGCTTTGCCGATGTGTTCCGGCATTGCACTGTTTGCATCATCGAGGAATACCTTCCATACGATGCGCGCTCCGACGACGACAGGCCCTCGCACCGTAAGAAAGGTTACCGCCCAGGCATTTTCGTAGCCCGGTGCGCTGAAAATCGGGTCATTCGAATCGGCATACATCTTCACGGTGCCAGTTTGGCCGGCCGGCACGACATTGAAGATGACATGGTGTTGGGCGCTGTTGGTTATGCGGGACCCCCATGCAAGAGCATCCGAGATACGATGGTCCGCCCAACCTTCGCCGGACAACTCCACATCCAACCGCCCCGGCATCGGACGCCAGAGCCATTGAGCATCGCTGTCGCCGTAGAACGCCGTTCTGATCCAGGCGTATGGCATCATGGCGTCATCGGGCAGAAGATAGTGCGTCATCCCCTGACCGATGGGCCGGAAGATGATGATGCTGGGGCCGGTATACCCGTTTGCCGTGATGTATACCGTTCTTCCCACATCTGATGCGCTCAGCGGAACTACTCCGCTAGAGTCGGTAGCGAATGAGCGGGAATCGTCGGTGACAACAGTTGCGCCCGCGATCTTGCCCTTCGGCGAGCGGGCAGCACGGATGGTCAGCGTGTACGAGGTGTACGAACCGCTTCCGCTGTCGGGAGCTGTCGGCAAAACGCCCTTCTTGCCACAGGCGCTCAAGGAGAGCGCCACGAGTGCTGCTACAAACGATGTACGCATAGCGCCTCCTTCATTGGAAAAGAAACAGAACCGTATAAGTATAATAAAAAATTGCCTTCTTGTCAATCTGACCATGCCATGCTAATATCCCCGTCAGGGGGTGCTCTGTGTTGGAACCAGACAGTCGTGAAGGAATCCGTCAGACAGTTCTGACGACATATCGCCACGCCTTCCAGAACATTCTGGAGGGCATACTTCGAACGACCTCTCTGCAGGTGAATGAAGCGGTCGCGGAGCTCCAGCGTAGCGCCATTTACCAATACGAGGAAGCAAAACAGCGTGCCAGCCCCGATGAGTCGCGCTTACTGGAGTGGCAAGAAGTCGCACTCCTAGAGCTCATCGCGTCCATCGGGCGCGACATTGCACGCTGACCATATCACCCGCCCCATAAAGGCGGGTGTATCTTTTCTATGGCGAACTAAGCCTCAAGAGATGCGCCGATGAGGGCGGAAAGCTCGGAAATTGCGACGCGCTTCTGTTCTTTTGTGTCGCGGTCGCGTACCGTAACCGTTTCGTTCTCCAGCGTGTCGAAGTCGATGGTAATGCAGGCGGGTGTGCCGATTTCGTCCTGCGCCAGATACCGCTTGCCGATATTCCCACGGTCGTCCCATGCAATCGCGTATTTGGTCCGCAGGGTATCGTATATCTGCTGTGCTTTCGCCACGAGTTCGGGTTTGTTGCGCAACAGCGGGAACACGGCGGCCTTGTATGGCGCCAGTGATGGGTTGAGTTTGAGCACGGTGCGCTCCCCGTCATTCGCATAAGCGCTCAACAGTACCGCAAGCACCGTTCGGTCTACGCCCCAGGTCGGCTCGATGCAGTGCGGAATGTACCGTTCATTGGTTTCCGGATCCAAATACGACAAATCCTGACCGCTCTGCTCTGTATGATTCTTCAGGTCAAAATCGGTGCGATACGCAAGACCGTACAGCTCTTTGACACCGAATGGAAATGCGAACATGAAATCAATGGTGCGCTTTGAATAGTGTGCGCATTCCTCGGCCGGCACTTCAAATTCGCTTGCCTGCGCGGTATCGATGCCGACAGCACGCATCCACCCATACATTTCGTTGCGCCACATCTCAAAGACCGCCTGCCAGTCCGCATCGGTTTTCGGTGGCGCGATGAAGTATTCGATTTCCATCTGTTCAAACTCGCGCGTGCGGAAAATAAAATTGCCGGGAGTAATTTCGTTTCGGAACGCTTTACCGATTTGCGCAATACCGAACGGCGGTTTCACCCGGTTGGAATCGAGCACATTCTTGAAATTCACGAACATCCCCTGCGCGGTTTCGCCCCGCAGGTATGCTTCCGATTTTTCCCCCTCAACCGCGCCTAGAAAAGTCTTCATGAGAATGTTGAACATCCTAGGTTCGGTGAATGTATCCTTCTTTCCGCAGGAGGGGCACGGCGCGGCTGCATCGATCTGGTCGGCACGGAACCGTTCATGACAATTCTTGCACTCCACCAGCGGGTCCGCGAACCCCTCGCCTACATGACCGCTGGCGACCCAGACCTTTGGATTCATGATGACCGCAGTTTCAATACCGACGATGTCGGTGCGCCGCTGAACGAATCGCTTCCACCACGCGTCTTTAATGTTGCGCCGGAGTTCCGTGCCCAGCGGACCGTAGTCCCAGCTGTTGGCAAGCCCGCCGTAAATCTCCGAGCCGGGATACACAAACCCGCGCCGCTTGCAGAGCGAAACAATCTTCTCCATCAGTTCCTGTTCTTGAGGCATAGGGATTCAGATTATCGTTTCCGTACGGTTCCCGCAACTACTGCACCGTGCCTTCGTTGAGATGGCCTTCGACATCGTTGGTCGTGAGGTCGCGCGGTTTTGATTGCACGGTCTGGCCGGTGAATCCGTCGGTGCCCGACAGCGTGGAACCGCTGATGAGCTTGACAGTCGTATTGAGTTGCGGAGAAGACGGTTTGATGGAAATCTTGAATGTCGCTTCGTACCGGGGAGTGCCGTTGCCCGTACCGAACGGGAGCGTACCGACCGCCCAGGTTACCGTGCGACTATTAGCATTATAAGACGGTGGAGTACCATTGGTGGCTGTCGGTGCGTCTTGGAATATGATACCGGTAGGAAGCGTTGCCGTGACAACCGCGTTGCGGACATCGTTGCCGGGATTGGTGAGCTGCCAGCGCAGGGTGAAGATCGTCTCGGAACCGACAACCGGCGGCAGTGGCCCAGAACCGGCTCCGTTGTCGTACAGTGCGGCTTGTGTGAGCGTCGGTTGAGAACCGATTTTTGTGACAACACTGTCGAGCGCGAATACTTCGGAGCCATCGATACCGCTGGGCACATTGCCAGTGCTTAATTTCGCGGTCGCTTTGACGAAGAAGCTCGATGCGCCGCCGATGGTCGAACCCGACAGCCCGGCTTTGAGCGGGATGGAGAATGTGAGTCTGCCAGTGCGTCCGGGCGTCAACGCGCTGAAATCGGGCACGCCGGCCGAATCATACGCGAGCGTGCGGGTGGCATCGTCAAAGAAGCCCTGTTGCGTCTGCAGGCGTGACACATCGTACATGTCCCCTTCCAATTTTACGCCCAGCGTGAGGCCCAAAAGTGTAAACCGGGAATTGTTGGTGTAGGTGATGGTATAGCGAAGTGAGTCTCCGGGGAAGGTTACGAAATCACGGCCGCCTTCGGGGGAAATCGTCACCGACAGCAGCGGACTGGAGATCATCGTGAACGCCTCGGTCCGCACATAGTCGACATACTGTCCGTTCAGATTGCGTTGCAACACGGCGGTGACCGTTTTTGTTTCACCTTCATTGCCCTGGAGCACGCCATCAACGGTAATGCGTTTTCCGCCGGTGGTTGCCAGCGTATCGAAATTCCAAACCGTGTTTCCCATGGATGGGCTGGGATTCATTTTTTGCACGACAAATCCGTCCGGGTACTTGAGCACGAGTTTCAGGTCGGTCAGGTCCTGTCCGGAATCATTTCGCATATCCAACAGGTACTGAATCGGCTGGCCGGTCACCATCGTGGGAGGAGCCACCAGCGTCAGCGTGACAGGAAGCGCGGTGATGGTGGTGGCAACGGTCGTCTCTTTTTGGAATGACGATTTCAGTGTGCCCGCATTGAATATCAGATTCAGCCGCGCGGTTCTGATGGCACCCTTATCCCCCACCATGAACACCTTGAGCTCCTTCGTGCCGCTCTGGCCAGGATCAAGCTTGTCTATCATGAATCCCTCGCTCTCTGGCATCGTCGGCTGTCCATCCTTGATGACCAAAGAGCCTTCGGGATAGAACAAACGGAAGCTCATCGCCGACAACGGAACGCGCGTATCATTGCGGTAGGTGATCTTGTAGGTTATCTCGTCGCCGGAAGTCGCATGATCGGGCGCTTCAAGCGTCAACAGTACGCCCTTGTCGGAAAAAGAATTTCCACCCCACCACAATGCGCCGACCGTGACGACGATAAGACCGGCGGCAACCAGGACAAGCCATTTGAGCAGTTGGCTGGATTTTTTTGTCATAATGGACGGAGGCATCACCGGCGCGGGAGCCGTCGGCGCTGATTGCGGGACAGGTGCGACAGGCACAGGAGGCGGCTGCGATACCGGGGGCGTGAAAAGCGGTGAAATCTCAAAATCGGCAGGCATAATGCGTTATTCTATCACGAATGCCGGCGTCCCACCACATCGTAAAATAAATCCAGTGCAGTAAGCCTTCGCTGTGCAATTGCCTCGAATTGCTCGTCCATTGCCCCGCGATTCATGCCTGCCGACGCGAATGCGGATGGATGCTGTACGCCATACCCGAGCGTTTCGAGCAGAAGTCCCTGGCATCGGCGAAATACCGTCAGAGCCGTATCATCCGTTGTTTCGTCGAGTTGTGTAAGAATACCGGTCAGGCATGACCAGAGATGCTCGTCCGGCTGCGCATCATACACGAGAGTATCGATAGTCTGCAGAAAGAACTGCACTGCCGCCCATCGTATGGATGAGCTCTTTGCTCCGCTGTACGAGCGAACCGCCTGCGCACCGGTCATAATCGGGCCTGCCTTGCCGTTAACCAGTTCGCAATGAATCAAATTCCCTTCGTCGAGTGCGAGTGCCTGCTTGCTGTGCATGCGCAATGAACCGCGGGCTGCGGCGGTCATCTTGCCCGCTTCTCTGCTGTAGAGCACGGCCAGCTGGTCGTGTTCACGGACGGGTACCTTTCTGATAACGACCGCTTCGATATTCATATACACAGCATATAAAAAAATACGGCTAAATCCAGGATTTAGCCGCTGACACTTTTATGAGTCCCCGGTCGCCTTTTCTTCTTTAGTGAGAGTTCGCCACTGGCTGATCTCATTGTTGCACTGGCCGATGTCTTCTATCAGCCGTATGGTAGGGCGATGTCCTAGCCATTGCGTCGCCAAGTCAACGAGATTCGCCGCGATTCTCGTAAATGTTACCGCGGGAACCGCCAGGATATCCTTTCCTTCCGCTCCGGGCTCATCATCGGCGACCGCGTCAGACAGCTGGCAGAAAAGCTCACCGCACTCCGCGTGCATCGCTGCAGCTTTGGGACCGATAGGCTCTCTTTCTTCGCTGAACGGAAGATCGGATGCGATCCGCTCGACATGTTCAAATAGCGCCCGTGTTTTAGGTACGGACATTTGGCGGGTTTGTTCGTTGGTACTCTTTCAGAAATT
>ERZ1292625.885-Hain-H41-01um-R1-885-length-40235-cov-31_pt1 | contig 40235 bp, 64 predicted proteins | sample MGYA00564400_ERZ1292625 | MGnify/ENA primary metagenome ERZ1292625 (study PRJEB36523, sample SAMEA6512639) | groundwater metagenome | collected 2019-01-08 | study: AquaDiva: Metagenomics assemblies of 32 groundwater samples
GATATGGCCACAAAGAAATATTTTATTGGGATATTACTTCTTGTAATTTTAGCATCGTCGATATATATTGCAATCCCAGACAAAGTAAAAATTCAGATTGATGTTTCTAAGACAGTCTTTTCAATATTTGAAAATGGAAAATGGTTGGTCTCTGGAAATGAATACAACTCAATTTATGCAGGATCTAAAAAAGTGGCCGTGGATTCGCAGTATGATAAAATTTACAATATTACAAATGGAAGTTCAGTTAAACTTATTAGAGAAAGAAGATACGTATCAGGCACGTACGTAATAGATACGTATGAATTTGATGGAAACACAGCAGATGTCACGCTTTTTCCTATATCTCATAAAATAGAGATATTAAATGGATCAGGAGAATTTTTCAGATATGAAGTAAAAAATCTTTATTATTCCGGAGAGACAATAAAATCGATAACTGCAAATTCAATGGCCTTTGGAAAGAACATGAGGGTCGAATGGCAAGTTGAAGATAAGAAATGGGCCAAGCTTACAAAACTTGTTGGTGGAAAAGGAAATCTTGCAGTACAGTATGATATTCCGACAGATTATGAAGTTTACAATGTAAGACTTTTCGATCCCCCAGTGATATTATACTCAACAAATAGCACATCTTTATCATTTATAACAACACTTACTGCCCAAAGTCATTTTGTCACAATTTTCAATACAAGTTCCTTGAATTATGCAAATCTTACATCGACATATTCAGGTTTATCGGTTGGTGGTTGGGATGTTTATCTTAATGGAGCTCGTCTTGGAAATATATCTATGTCAGATTCTTCTCCAAAAACATTTGTAATTGGAGTTTTAGGAAATTTAACCACCATAAATAATATAACATATGTACCAAATGTTTTAACTACGGGAACAATAACTCAAACATCAATAGCCTATGAGTATAATGTGTCTGCACCACAAATATCTTTTATTAGTCCAACTCCAGTAAATGGAACAACAGTTCTTCTGAATTCTTCCTATTTGGCCATAGATATGAATGTACCATACAATTTAACAAACACAACTTTTAATATCGATAATGTGGAATATAAATTAATGAATGGTCTTGTTGCATATTATAATCTCAACAATATAACTGGAGAAAATAGCACTAATCAAAAAAGTTTCATCGGAAGTGAAAGAAATGGGACACTTGGGAATGGAGCTCTAATTTGTGATGGATTTTCAGGCAAAGGTATTTGTTTCGATGGATCAAATTCTTCTGCAGGTGGAAGGTATTTCAATTTTGAGAATCCAATAAATAACATGACAAATTACTCTATATCTCTTTGGGTTAAACCATACTCTTATGCACATGATGATGTTAGCGAAATATTAAAATGGAACTTCAATAGAATAACTTTCAGCAAGGGTGCAAATGAGATTGGTTTTAATCTTTATAATGGAACAACAGATAAAAATATCAAAAGTGTTGTAAGTATTGGAGAATGGCATCATGTTACTGCAGTAAGAAATGATAATAATTTTTATTTATACATAGATGGAATTCAAGTTGGTAGCAGTACAACATTTGGTTCTTCAACAGACTCTACAATTCAAGTTGGATCGAGAGGTACATCATTCCCACAATATACTAATTTAGTTCTCAATGGAACAGTTGATGAAATTAGAATTTATAATAGAACTCTTTCAGAGCAAGAAGCATTAGGATTTTACAATCTTTTAATTGAAAGAAAAAATACAACGAGTTACAATGCTACAATTAAGAGTTTTGGTTATAATATGCAACTTAAAAATTTTAATGTAACTATATATGATGCATTTGGAAATTCTAATACTACTGGAGTAAGAACTCTTTATTTTAATTTTCTTATTACATTGAGCGCAAATTTATCTCAAAAACTCTTGACAGTAAATGAAACTTTTTATGGAGCAGGATTGCAAGGCGCTAAATTAGTTACTGGAAATATAGATAAAAATTGCGACGGAGTTTTTGAAACTGCGAGAAATATATCTTGGCAGCAAAGCACATATAAAAAAGGCGGGTTTACAACCTCTTATTATGATGCAAGTTTAGATGGATATTATAATGGTATAGAGAATCCAAGTTTTGAATATTGGATAAACTCAACGGAAAAATATATAAATGCTTCTTCAACAGACAGAATTTATGGTTGGGCAGTAAGTCAAATAACTGGAGCAGAGGGATGGATAAGTCGAAGTGTAGATGCACATGAAGGTAGTTATTCAATGAATATAACTGGCAATAAAAGTACCCATTTTTACGTAGTAAATTTCTTTGAAGGTACGCAAACAATTAGAACTGAAAATAACTCAAATTACACTGCATCATATTGGATCAAGGGAAATGGAACTTTTAGTATGAGATTTAGATATACTGCTCAAAGTGGAACTCCAACTTGTGGAAGCAGTATAGCGAAAACAATCAATTTTACAGATGGTTGGCAACAAATAAATTTAAGTTGCAATGTTAGTATAGGTAATTTAACAAACACTCTTGATGTAATTGTATTGGATGGGGTGGGACCAAATGAAACAGTTCTTATTGATGATTTTTCAATGACTCGAAATGGACAACCATTTAACTGGTGGTACAATGGAGATACTTCAGGTATGGAAAGTCAACTTGATTGGGATTTACAGAATGGAGTCAAATCTATGTTAATAATGGATTATACTCCGAGATTTCAGGCATTAAGAGATGGAACTTGTATTGACAATGAATCGGATAGTGATTTCTCAGATTGCAAACCAAGCAATAATACTGTTTGGGCAGAAATTAGCGTTGATTGGTACAAGAGAGTAGATAAGGGAAGAAATATAACGAGAATTCAACTATGGAATGAGCCAGACACTGGATTTTGGGAAGATAATCTCGGCGGCAGCACTGCGAAAACAAATTATAGCATATTTTTTAATGATACCTATAATTACTGGTTTAATTATAATCCAAATATTCAAATATGGGGGTATAGGGGTCTTTCGGATTCGAGTAATGGAGCAGGATTGTCTGCTTTTGCACGTATGATGATAAGCAATCATCCAGATAAATTCAAATATTTTAGTTATCATCCATATGATAATCGAGGATATATTAATGCAAATAAAGTTTCAGCAGAAATTACTTATTTCAAAACACAGTGTGCATTATATGGGGCAGAATGTACTTATTATTCTCTCGATGAATGGCATCCGAATAGAGATACAAGAAATTTAAGTAACGGAACAACACCGCTTTATCATGCAGAAGTAGCATATTTCATTGTGGATTTATTAAATACTTATGCAAATGTAACTTCTCAATATTTCTTTCATTGGGATGATTCAGTTTCTTATTTTAATTGTCCTTCAAGATATTCAGAGTATCCGGCATTTTGGAGTTCTATTTCAGAAGCAGGATTAGACAATCCAAATCAGACATATTACCCAGGATATAATATTAATGCAAATTCAAGTAGATACGCGAATGGAGATGTTTATAATTATTCTATAAATTCACAAGATGCAGCAGGTGTTGTTTCTGTGAAAAATGACTCTCTTAATATTATGATTGTGAATATTAGGAATTATTCGATAAATGTTTCATTTGGTTGCGATACATTTAGAGATAATTTGATAAGTGTAGATGCACAGTCAGTATTAGATTGCTCAACAGAAAATGTTAATTTAGGAAGATTGACATCTTATCAAGTTATGTGGTGGACTAAACCAAAGAAAGTTTATAATGAATCAATAGGTTTGAATTTGTCAAATTATCAGAATGAGCAAATCCAATTTTCACAGAGAATAAATCTTACATCAACTCAAACAGTTGGAAGTACTATTATTAAATCATATGCATCCGATGTGCGTTTAGTTAATGCAAGCATCCAACTTAATTTCAGTTGTAGCCGATTAACTAATTTTGCTTGGAAACCTAAGAACGGAAATATTATTTATCCAAATTATAGTTGTGTGAATGATAAAATTTATTTCAATGGCGATTTTAATATAAGTAATTCAAGCAACGAGGCGACAGCATATTATTGTGCTCCAGTACAAGGAGAAAATTGGATAATTGATGGAGTAGAATGCACTACCAATGAAACAATATACAATCCAAATAAATGGATTTATCTCACAAATGGAGCAAATTTGACTATTAATAGTAATATTTCTATTTGGAGAATTGGTATTTGTAATGGATGTTCTTTGATTAAAACTAATGGAAATTATATAACTCTTTCTTATAATTATTTTGATTCTTTACTTCAAGCATGGTATAGGCTCGAGCAAGGAAATGGAACTTTCTTTGTAGATCAAAATTCAAGGTTTAATGGAACTTGTGCAGTAACAGCATGTCCAGCATTCAATTCGAGTGGAAAATATGGCGGAGCATATACCTTCGATGGAGTTAATGATTCCTTAGATTTAGGTCTTGCAGGACCAAATATGACTGTTGGCTCACAGCTCACAGTCAATGCTTGGGTAAAAGTTCCAAGTAACCCAACCGGAAATGTTGTTATTGTTGGAGTGAGAAATGGAAGTGCTACAGGAGATCTCTGGAAACTTGGAGCAAATCAAACAGCATGGAGATTTGAATTTGATACTACTGGAAGTGGCGGAGCAGTCGGTGGTGGAACTTTCAATGTTGGAAATTGGACGATGTTAACTGGAGTTTACAATGGGTCAGATATATTATTTTATTTTAATGGAGTTTTTAATACAAGTTTAACAAGAGCATCAGCAAGGATAGATCAAAGACTTATGGCCATAGGTAAACGTGCAGACAGTCCTGGAGAATATTTCAATGGAAGTATTGACGAAGTAATGGTTGTTAATAGAACGTTCTCATCGACGGAGATTTCTGATTTGTATAGTTCTTATGGTTAATTTGAAGCGATAAATATATAAACACTTATAGTTTTAAAAAAGAATGAGTGAAGTTATCAATCAAAATCGAGTAACTGGAAAACCAGCTCAAGATTCTAATATTCAAGCAGCAATAGTTCTTGCAGGTATTGTTAAGACAACTCTTGGTCCGAGAGGGATGGATAAAATGCTTGTTGATGCTCAAGGCAGAGTTACAGTTACAAATGATGGAGTGACTATCTTGGAAGAAATGCAAATTGCGCATCCGGCAGCAAAACTTATCGCAGAGATTGCAAAAACACAAGAGAGAGAAATTGGAGATGGAACAACCACAGTCACAATGCTTGCAGGAGAGTTTTTGAAAAGAGCACAATCTTTAATTGCAAAGGGTATTCATCCAACAGTTATTATTAAGGGTTATAGGCTTGCAGAAAAAGTTGCTCAAGATATTCTTTTCAATAACAGTGTAAAAGTAGAGTCTGAGGAAGTTCTTAAGAAGATTGCTCAAACAGCAATGACTGGCAAAGGCGCAGAAGGTTACAGAGAACAACTCGCAGATCTTATTGTACTTGCCACAAAGAAGGCAGACAGAAATAATATCAAATTTGCAGGGATGGTCGGAAAATCTGTGGAAGAAACACTCATAATGGAAGGTACCATCTTAGATCGTGAGATGGGTAATGAGGATATGCCTAAGACTCTAAATAATGCGATTGTAGGGCTGTTTAATGGCGATTTGGATGTAAAGAACCCAGAAATAGATACAAGTATCAAGTTTTCAAGTTTCCAGGAGATGGCTAATTTCAAGGAAGCAGAAGAGCAAAAGCTCAATGAATATGCACTTAAAGTCATAAATTCAGGTGTAGGTATAATTTTCTGTCTTGGAAACATAAACGATAAAGTTCTTTATACATTGGCCAATCATGGAATTGCAGCAGTTCGAAGAGTCAATAAGTTTGATTTGGAAATGCTTAGTAAGACAACAGGCGCAAAGATTGTTGCGAATATTAATGATCTAAGAAGAGAAGCTTTAGGTGCAGCAGGAAGAATAAGGGAAGAAAGAGTAAATGACCACGAAGTAAGAATTTTTGTGGATCAATGTACTGATGTTAAGGCAGTTACTATTTTGGTGCATGCTTCAACAGACCATATTCTTAAAGAAATTACAAGAGCAATGACTGATGGACTTGGAGATGTACTTGCAAGCAAAGATAGCAGAATTGTTGCTGGTGGTGGAGCGATCGAGATTGAAGTTGCAAAAGGACTTAAACAATATGCTCAAACACTAAAAGGCAGAGAACAACTCGCAGTCATTGAGTATGCAGGTGCTCTTGAAACCATCCCAGAAACACTTGCTGAAAATTCTGGACTTGATGCTATTGAGTCAATTACGAGTTTGAGGCAAGCACATGACCAGGGAAAAGCAAATCATGGCCTTAATTTGTTTGATGACACAATAAGTGATACAATGAATGCAGGAATTATTGAGCCTTTGAAAATTAAGACTCAGGCAATAAGTTCAGCAACAGAGGTGGCAATTGTTATCTTGAGAGTGGATGATAATTTAATGTCCAAAGACAAACAATGAGCTTTGCAGACGACTACACACAAAAACTTCTTAAGGAATTGATTGATATAAACAAAAAAATTTTAGATGAAAATAAGAAATTACGTGATTTTTTTATAAGACAAACTGGAACTCTTGAAGCAGTCGTTATTCAAATAGGAAGAGAATTGCAAGATGTTAATAGAAAACTTTCTCATATATACAATGATGTAATTACTCAGATTCCAACAGATATACAAAAAGGAGAAAAAAGTGGGTAAAATAAAAACATCTTATAGAGAATTTGGAGTTTGGTTTATTGGAAAATGCATTAAGTTTTTCTGTCCGGAGAATGATAGGGCACTTTACGTTGAATATATAAAAATGAAGTTGAAAATCATTACAGAAGAGGAATTCTCTTTTTGGCAGGAGAACAGAATGATCAAAGAGCTCCCAGAAAACCCAAAAGCGTTTATCGAAAATCTTATATAGAAAGTAACACTATTCTTTTTATGGCAAATAGAGTATCAGACATTAAAAATGCAGAACACAATCCAACTGCTGATGCAAAAAAAGTTATTTTGATGGGCGTTACAAGTGGTGGATCTTATGTTGAACTCAGAGTTGATAGTAATGGAGTGTTACAAACAGTATGAGCGAAAGAATTTCAGATCTTGAGAATACTGAGCATAATTCAACAGCTCAAGCAAAGAGAGTTTTAGCTTATGGAAAAACTGCAGGTGGATCTTATGTTGTTATGCGCGTTGATTCTGATGGAAAACTTGATATCACTAAAGAAGCTCGAGTTGTCGGTATTTTAGTTTCAGATCCACTTGGAAGCGCGATTACAACCGGAGACGGAAAAGCTTATTTTAGAGTTCCAAGTGTTATGAATGGATGGAATTTAACTGGTGTGGCCATGTCTCTTACAACTGCATCTTCTTCTGGAATTCCAACAGTACAAATTAGAAATGCAACTCAAACAGCAGATATGCTTACAACAAAATTGACTATTGATGCAAATGAGACAGATACAAGTACTGCAGCAACTGCAGCAGTGATTGACACAGGAAATGATGATGTTGCAACAGGGGATAAAGTTCATGTTGATATCGATGTTGCAGGGACTGGAGCAAAAGGTTTATACGTAGAGCTTACTTTCTCAGAACCATGATAGCAAAAATAGTCAAATCAATTCCTCAAGATGTAGATGAACATAATCCGATTACTCTAAAAGAAATTTTAAATATTTTACCCGATGTAATTCCATATAAAGAAAATATTGGAATAAATGGTCGTATAAGATTCGGCAGACAAATTGGAAATATAAGTCTGACAGTACAAATAGATGAACAAGTCCCAACCGAGATGAGTACTTATTTTCATAATTTATTTATGGGTGCAACTAATGGAAAAAAGCAAGTTGCTTTAGATAATTCTTGGAGAAATAGAAATAATAATCCTTTATGGATTTATTCAGAAGGTGAAAAAACTGTTAAAATTATCGATGATAAAATAGTTTATGTTAAACCAATTCAACCAAGAGATTTGCCTGTATGGTTGCCTGTAGAAAAAATCAAAGAAAAAATAAAAACATTGAGATGGAAATTTCCAGTAGATTGTTATTTGACTGGCGGGATGGTCAGAGAAGGTGGAAGTTTCAATGACGTTGATTTTATTATAGGGACCGTTGGAGTCGATGCAGAAGGAAATCTAATTATGACTGAGGTTGCAGATAGAGAAATGTGCAGTAATGTTCGAGCAGTATTACAAAATCATTTTGGGGCTGAAGTTGGAGTGAATTCACTTTATTTATATGGGCAATTACATGTAGATGTCGGCTCTAAAATAATGACTACAAAAGGTCAAGTATACTTATGTAAGGTGTTTGAAAAAAATAATCTTTCATATATAGGACCATAAAATGCCAGTTACAACTCTTTTTCCAACACAAGACAATTATGTAAATTATCACTTACCAAACGATGTTATGCCATCACCATCAACTTGGAAAAGACTTGAGATAGGGGTAGATTTATATGATACCGGGACAGGTTATCATGGACTTTGTTATTCTTTTATACAATTTGATTTAAGCTCAATCCCAGCAGGAGCAACAATTAACTCAGCAAATTTATTTCTCAGAGCGCATTTCGTACGAGGAGATTATGCACCTGTTTTTGTAGATGTCTATCAAACTACAACAGCGACTTGGGATGAACAAGGAATAACTTGGAATGGAATGCCACAATGGGACCAGCAAGTTTTAGGCAGTGCAGAGATGGATGGATCTGCAGGTCCTCAAGATGTATTAATTTCTATACTTACATCTGCGATAAGTAGTCCATTAACTGCTAATGTACTTTCTATTGTTTTAGCAGCCAGAGATAATCCACAATCAGGACTCGATATTCCAAGTGCAACGTTTATGGACATTGGAGATGTCGATGCTTATTCTCCATGGCTTCAAATAAATTATACTGAAGCAAGTACGTTTTCACCGAAAGTGATGATATTTTAACAAACTATAAATATACAATTGTTTCTATTTAGTGATGAAAAAAGAAGATCTTGAACTTTTAGCAGATGAACTCTGGAGAAACAGACACTATGTTTTTGGAGAAGTGAAGCATAAGGCAAACTTACTAAGAATGTATGAAAGACTCAGATTAGAAGGTTATGATACGGGGAGATTTGACAATTATGTTGAACTTAGAAAGGATAATATTTCACATGAACGTGCAACACATATTTGCAGAATCTATAAGGACCGAAAGATTTAAATCATCGATAATTCTATTAATTTAAAGGGCGTAGTCTATATCTTTTCATGATATACTCAACACCTACGCTTCTTTTTTTTATTATTTTACAGTAGCTAATAACTTTTTTTGATTTCTGGTAAGATATTTAAAGCATGTCTGTCTGTGGATTGCGTTGAGTATAAAATGAAAAAAAGAGAATTAAGGAACGCAAGCACACTCGCAAACAAAAAGAGAGGAGAAATCGAGGGCTATGGATAACAGCAGATTCTGGCAAATAGCATCGAAATTAAGTCTTTTGAGTTTGAAAATTGAGAATTGGCGGGATCTCCGTTCGAGGAACGAGTCAAGGACCTACAAGGTTTACGACCGAAATAAACAGAGGCGACAGGAAAGCTTGCGTGGAAGTATAGAAGCTGAGAGTATCGCACCATCTGAAACAGTGGTGGAATTTCTTGTGGAAACACAAGAGAGAGGAGCGAAAGAAGAAGCAACAGAAGGGCAGGAAATATATACGTTAAATCTGTTTAGGGCGGGAGACTTGGCGTGCGATTTATTGATAAGTCGTATTAAGTCCTTGGATGTTATGCAAGTCCATCCTTGGACATTTCTTGGAAAAAACGCTTAAGAAGGTAGAATAATTTTTTTTCTATAACTTCGGCTGCGCCAAGAGGGAGCACAAGGCTCAGTGGGCGATACGCTGGCCGGGCTGAGTTCGAGCGAGCTCGTCAAAACTACCTTATGCCCAAAAACCTTATATAGAGGCGTTTCCTATGATAATTATGTTAGAACAAATAATTCAAGGAGCAGTTGGAGGCTTAGTTTATGCATTTTCTGGATTCGCAAACAAACCATCAAAAGAGAAGTTTGATTATGCTAAGATGGGAACGTCTGTTGTGATCGCAGCACTCGTTGGAGCAGTTGCAGGATATACAGGACAAGATTTCGGAGTGGTTGCAAACTCAGCGCTTGCAATGGCCATAACAACAGTAGTCCAAAAAGGGTATTCAGCAATTTCTAAGAAATTCTTGAAATGAATAAAACTCAAGTTGAGTTATTAATTGATTCTATGGAAAATATGAGAAGATCTATTGACAAACTATCAATCGAGATTAAAGAGTTAAAAGACAAGTACGCCGAAATCTCTTTAAAGTAGAAGAGTTTGTATTTTTGATGAATTATGGACTTAAAAAATTTAAAGATCTGAAAAAACAGCTTTTAGTGATTCTTAAGAAAGAGGCAAAGACAACAAAAAACATTATGGAGACTCTTGAACAGAAAGGAACTGTAGTAAATTGGAAAACTGTAAATAGATATTTAACTGAATTATATATCGACAAAAAAGTAACTTCTACAAAAATAGGTGGATCTATTATTTGGCAAAAAGTGTAATGATGTAACTATCTAATAGTTATTTAAAAGATGTTTGAAAAAACTATTAAAAAGTATAAATAGAAACATTTAAAAAGGTAAGTGCTTATACTTTTGTATGATTATAACACACACACTCAAAAACACTGAGGGCATGGAAATACACACCATGGACGTTCAAGTGAATGAGCTTATTAATTTAAGAGAAGCAAAACTCATCAGACAATGGGGAAGAGATTTCAACAACAAAGCACATGAAAATACTGATAAATTTGAAACTGAAAAGGTAACTGAAAACTTAGCTCAAGATATTCTTGATGGATGTGAAAAATGGTAATGAATGAAGAAATTTTTCAAGCAGGTGGTCCGGACGCACTTGATTTAACAAAGAAACATACTCAAGCAGAAATCATGCAAGAAATCAAACTCATAAAAAAGCAGGTGTATACGTCAGGCCGTGCGTTAAGATTGGCTGATTTATGGGATGCATACTATGAACAAGACCAACACTATCAAGACATCAAAAACAGGAGAGTATCATGGTAGGACCAGCTCAGAGAGAAATAAAAGAGGGTATTGTTAAGTGGATCTCTAAATCTGATAAAAATAACTCATTTTGTTTGACTGAAAACGATAAGATTTGGTATAAGCACCAGGAAGAAAACATTGAAGATCTTATTGCAGCAGGAGACGAGGTTAAGGTAGGTTTTGAGCTTGAAGGCACAACCAGAGTCATATATTCTATTGAGATCGTTAAAAAAGGCGTTAAACAGGCAGAAACAGGCCAAGGCAATAAGAAAGAAGGTTGGGAAGACGAGATTATTGCTTTCAAAGATTTACTCAACAGAGCGCATGAAGATGGATTATGGGGCATCAGTGCACAAGTAATTCCAGAACTTACAAATATGAAAGAAGAATATGCAACATTCAAGGCATCAGTAACCATGAGGGTCAAAATTGCAGATTATAAGGGTGGAATCAAACACGATGAGTTTACATTCAAAACTTATGAAGCACATGGAGACGCAACTCAGAAAAATTGTCAATCAACCATGATTAAGCCTCATTTCTTAAGAATGGCTGAAACAAGAGCAGTCGCGAGAGCGCTTAGATGGGCCACAAATAATGCTAAAGTTACAGATGTAGAAACAGGAGATGTTAATGATGTCGACTGAGCTTGAAATAGACCCTTCAAAATATCAGAATCTTGGAAGATTACATTTAGTGAAAAGTTCTAAAAAGGAATTTCCATGCAGAGAATGCGGAAATGTTATCCCAGTAGGATCGCAAAGTTTTAGGCAGCATGTTTATCCAGGTGGAAGAACTGCATTTCCTATTGATTCAAGAGTTTGTGATAATTGTTCAAAACCAATGATCCAAATCGGAATCGAAATTGTTGATCACTCAAAAAAGAAAGAAAAAGTCATAGAAAATAAACAGGGAATTTGCTCGAATTGTGGAGATGATACAGATTATCTTGACCAGTGGGATGTATGTGCTGGATGCAGAAATTTACAAGATGTAGAGGTAGAAGATGGCAATTAATTTAAACCCAAACAAAATTGGAGATGTTTACTTTGTTCTTATTGGAGATAAACACATTAGAGGAGAAATTATAGGAATAGATGAATCAAAATACGTTATATATTGGGCAGATGGAGTTACAACGCTTGAAAAGGACCTTACAGCTATATCGAGATCTGAAATGGTAAAAATAGTTAGGAAATACTTGAAGAAGAGGAGCGTAAAGAAAAAATGAGTAAACTTAAAACTTTGAAAGAATTATTGGAAATAAATGGAGTTGATTTTGAGACCGGAGACTGGACACAACCAGGAGATACATTAATAGATTTAAGGAAAAATGTTATTGATTGGATAAAAACATTTGAAAGGAATTTATCAGAACCACCAGTATATTGGATTAGAAGATTTGAAAAAGATTTGGATCCTATCGGAAAAACAAATTTTAAGAGCAATGAAGAAATGTGGATTGTTTCTAAGATCTTAACATTGTATCATATTTTTAGTTTAGAGGAGAATGATTTCCAATGAAATGTGAGCATTGCGGTTGTACTGATGGAAAGGCATGCACGGGTGGATGTTCTTGGATAAAGCCAGGAGTATGTTCAAATTGTGTTGTAAGAGTCAATAGATGCGATGAGGAGCTCGAGGCATATCTTGATGATCCAAACACTAAAAGAATTTATGTTACTATAATTGATAAAGACGATGCTCAGTGTACTTTAGAAATTATGAAGTTCAACAAGAAGAAAAAAATAGTGAAAGCAACAAAAAGTCCAGGATATTGGGCTAAGAGGTCTAAGAGATGAATAGTTTTTGGAGTCATGTAATAGGCATATTTTTGATTGCAGCAATATCCTTTCTTTACTTAGGATATCAATACGACCAGGATGCAATTATGCATTGCGAGAGAACAATTGAGTATGCAACTTATGAATTTCAAGGAGTTCAGCATTCTTATCTCGCGACACTTCAAACACATTGTTGGCTTGAAAGCTTTTGGGAATATATTGTAAGAGGCCTTATAGGAGAAACACCATGAGAACAGTCACAGAAAGCAGATTCAGTGGAAACGCATGGATCCTTATTTTATGGGTTGTTTTATGCATCCCAGTAGCACTTGTTTATTATTTAGCAAAGCGTGAATATGTCACAGTGAGGAAAAGATGAATACTTCAATTATTGCACAGTGTCTTGCAGATGAAACACTTGAAGAAACCAAAGAAGAAGGAATTTTTACACAAATTAAGATTTTTGATGAGGTAAAAGCACATTGGAGATTTTTCAAGAAAAAAACAAAATTCCCTAAAGAATTTAAGTTAAATTTTGACGTGATTATTGTAGTTACAGAGCATGGTCTTTCATTGAAAGATTTCAATAGATGTCTGGAATATGTTATTGCAATAGATACAATGAAAGAAGCAATTAAATATCATGAGGAAAATACCGGATGAGAGTTGCAAAGTTTTCAGAGATTAATGGATATGATCAAGTCATAGTTCTTAACGTAGAGAAAATAAACTGCTCATGTCAAGGCTTTAGTATTTCAAAATTAAGAGTTTACAAGAATGAGGGAGTATTAACACCTTGCAAGCATGTTCTTGCAGCAGCAACAGATTTGCAATTTAGTGAAGAAGATCTTAAAATAGTGAAACGAAGCATGATCATGAATGGAGCAGATTATCTCACAGAAAAATACAAAGAAATGCTGAGATCAATGGTTAATTTTACTTGTGAAGGATGCGGAAAAACTGAGAAAGAAGTTGGAATATTGCAACCACATAGAATCGTGCGTGGGGACTCTGGTGGAAAATATGTGCCTCATAATATATTAATGAAATGCGATGGATGTCATAAAACAATGCATCAAAAAGAATTCGTACAGAATGGGGGTGCAGCATGAAGATTGAAATTATGACTGCAAATGCAATTAACCAAAAAATCGAGGAAGCAGTAAAGAGAAATCTTAATGTGATATATCGCGAGCTTGACAAACTAAGAAGAAATAATCTAAAGCTTGAAGAAGAGATAAAAATATTAAGGATGGGTTCCAGGAGAAAGAAATGAGCATCAAATTATTAGATCGTGAATTGAAAGCAAACTTAGAGGTAAAGGTTATAAACAAAGAAACATTGAAATCGAAGTCAGTTAGTTTGCATTCAGAGGATGAGAACGAAGAATCGTTATTTGAATCAATTAAGCAATTTTTACAGCAAATGGAGAAAACATCATGATAAAAAACGAGGTGAGATTATGTTTGTGTTAGAGAAGAATTTAGATCTTAGTTACAAGCAAGTTAATTTTAAGATTGATAAAAATACCATTGTAGATTTTGAAATGATGGCTCAAGCAAGGAGACTTAGAAGAGCGCAGGTCCATGCTATAAAAACAAGACTTTTAAACGCAGAGCATTTTGATTCACCAATAATTATAAGCCAATACAATGGAAAAAAGAGGATCATTGATGGCCAGCATAGAATAACGGCAATAAGAGAAATCATACAAGAATGCCCAGAATTTAGAGTAAGTGTTTTATTGATCATGTACGAAGATCTTACTTTGGAACAAGAAAAAGAAATTTTCACAAGATGGAATTCAGGCTCAAGACAGACTGCAGAGGACATAATTACTATGTATGCTGATGATATGCCAGTTTTCAAACCACTAATAGAATCAGGAAAAGTGAGTGTTTATGGAGAAGAAGGAAAGATAAAATATAAGCAAGCAGTTACACCCTATATTCTTTCAAGAGTTAAAAGATCTGAAAATTTAGATATAATGGGCATTGCTGATTTTATTACTTATGCAAAGAAACTCGAATCTGAGGATGCAGATAGCATTTCAGGTTTCATAGATAATTTTGAAGAGAATACTGGAAAGATAGGGCCTCATAATAGATGGATGAGAGCTTGCTCATTTTTGGTTGTAGCATATCTTTATTACAATCGTGAAGAATCGATTGAAGAATTTTGGGAAAACTGGGAAAAAACAAAGAAGGATCGTGAAATAGAAAAGCTTGCAAGAACAGGCGGAATTGCAGCCCAAAGAATGATTCTTGAGAGAGCAAAGTTTCTTATGTATGGAATTGAGCCAATAAAGAAAGAAGAAGTAGAAAAGAAATTTAGAGCAAAGGCTTGGGATAAGAAAGCGATTGAGCATTTGAAAGAGATCTCCAAAACAATGGACAAGAGAGAAGCGCTTGAAGAGATGCGAAGGTACATGGAGCAACCAATTTCACTTGCAGCATTCATGGTTAGATGTCAAAAACTTAAGATAAAATTTGTAAATAAATTTTTGATTGAAAACAGAATAGATCCAATCGATAAAGAACTAATCTTGAAACATAAGGATCTTAAATATTATGAAATCAGAGATAAGTTTATTGAGGCCGGAAGAAAAGCTCCAGAGTCAAGAATTATCAAAGCAGTGATAGAAGGTGCAGCATGATGGATAATGCAGTAGAAGAAGCTTTTACAGTATCGAATGAGAGTTGCAATAAATGCAAAAGACAGATGCCAAGTATGGATCTAATGTATAAAGGTGGAATTTGTCAAGATTGTTTCAAGGAGCAGAGAAAATGAGTTTGTATAGACCAGATAAAATTACACCTTTAACTAAGGAAGAAGCTGCAAAGCAACTTAGAGAAGCAAGGTGTCAATATCCAAATTGTAAAAAACCTCAAATGATGGCTGCAACACTTCCAGTTGTAAGATTAACAGAAACAGGCCAACCAGTGATGGTGGATGAAGGAAAAGAAATGAGCATGCAAGTTCCAGTTCCACTTTGTAATGATCACATGCCTTATGCATTTACAGGATTGCTTTTTGTTATGGAATCAAAAGGTATGATGAAACTTGCTGGAGATTTTAGGATTATACAAATCTGTGAAGCCGTGATAAAATCCAAGGAGCTGAGAGACTCCATTAATGCTCGTACGAGTGAGGGAAAAGCGCAATCCCAAAAACCAACAGATAGGTCGCAGGACCAGGATGCAAGTATATCTTCATCCCAGGCAGGTGCAACTCCTGCTTCTGAAGGTCAAGAATCAAAAGAGGTGTCTAATGAAAAACAGCATTCAACCGAGTCAGGTCGAACCACCAGAAATAATGAGGATTGAGCAGATTAAATTCTGGGAAGAGCATACTCTTTTTTTAGCAACACAAGGAAAAAAAGCAATTATTGAGAAGGCAGAAAAGCTTTTGAATAATAATCAAATATCACAGTATGGAACTGCTCTTTGGGTGTGCAAGGCGCGAGAGGGATATAACAGCACAATTTACAATATTTCTTTAACTGAAAATGGACTTGTTTGTAAAAAAAGTAATGGTGCGATGTGTCCTGGATTCAACAAGGAACTTAAAGACAATGGAGCAGGAGTTTGCAGCCATACACTTGCAGCAGAGCAGTTTGTTTTTATGAATAAGTTTAACTCGAGAGAAATCATACTCCCAACTAAATTAATGAAAGAAGAAAAATGATAATTACCGACGACAATATAGATTCGATAGATCTTGAAAAATTAACACCAGAACAGAGATGGCAAGTTGAGTGGCATAGAAAGCAAATGAATGATAGGAAGCAAAATGGGTAAAGGTGCAGAAGCTATCAAAGTGAGAAGTATGGTGCGAGTTGCTGCCGGATGTTCACATCATAAATTGCATGGAATAAAAGTAAGTATTTCTGGTCTCAAGAAAGCAGGAATTAATTATAAGAAGATTCCACAATATTGTACTGTTGAAATAGATATCAATTCTTTTAAGCCAAGAGTTAAAGGAGAAAAACTATGAAAGTATTGACGATAAAAGAACCATGGGCATCAATGATATTGAATGGAGAAAAAACAATAGAAACAAGAACTTGGAGAACAAAGTATAGGGGACTTTGTTTGCTACATGCGTCCAAAAATCCAAGATCTGAAATCTCTGGAAAGATATTTGCAGTTGCAAAGATAGTTGATTGCAAACCAATGACACAAGATGATGAACTTCCAGCAAAGTGTCCAATTTATCCAGGAGCATATAGCTTTTTCTTAGAGGAAGTAAGACCAACAGAACTAAAAGAGATCAAGGGTCAATTAGGGCTTTGGGAAATTAATTGTGAATTAGTTGAGAAAGGGGAAGGCATGAGCTGCTTATTTGGATAATGATTTATGTTGATGGATCTGGATGGAATGGAAACTCCTGCGCGATATGTGTTTTAACTGAAAAGAAAAAGTATTTGAAGGTTTACTATTCTGAAAAGACAAATAATGAATGCGAATATCTGGCTATGCTGGAAGGATTAAAACGTGCAAAAATAGGAGAAATAATTTATACAGATAGTAAGCTTGTAGAGGGCCAAATTATGAAAGGTTGGAAATGTAATTTTGAAAATTTAAGGGAAATGAGAGATGATGCATTAAAATTAGTTGCCAGAAAAGAACTAAAGATATATTGGTGTCCGAGATCATATAATAAAGCCGGATGGATTCTCGAAGCAAGACTTGAAAAGATAAAAGCAGATATTCGAACAACTGTTGCGCCAAGAGCCAGGAGAAGAGTATGGAATTATTGAAGAGACAACCAGTAGCATTTATATTCACAGATCAACAAAAGAAATGGTTTGATAGTAATTGTTGTCCGATTTGTGGAGTTCATAGAGATTTATGGAAAAGAAGAAAGGACTGGAGATGTTGCAGTTGTGATTGTACAGAAAAGTTTAATGATCAAGTTGTACATGTATGGGCCAATTTTAGATTTAAGGTTTTTACAAGAGATCAGTATAAATGTTTGAAATGTTCTTATGTCGCACCATTTGAATTATCTTATGATAGAAAGAAATATGATGTAAGATTTTTAGCAGCAGATCATATTGTTCCAATAGCTATTGGTGGAGAGGAATATAATTTGAAGAACTTACAAACTTTATGTGTTGACTGCCACAAAATAAAGACTCGAGAAGACATGAAAGCAATTGCAATTTTTAGAAGAAAACACAAGGAGCAGAGAAATCTATGAAAGGCGATCCAGTTAAGCCAGAAGCATATGTAAGAGGCCAATGCTTTTTATGTAGAAAAACAGAAGGAATGGAACCGGATGCATATTTACATAAGCAATGCGCAGATGCTTCTTGGGATGAGAAAGAGAGAAGGAAAGCAATAGCATATGAAAAGTCACTTGAAAAAATAGAATTGGAGAAACAGAAATGGGCAAAATCAAGCACTTAAAGAAATGTCCAAAGTGTAGGACTGTATCTAAGAAGAAGTTTTTATCAAAGCCAGGAAAGGCAGTTTGTAATTGCAGTTATGTGTTTAATCAGATAGACTTTTTGAAAGAAGAATTTAAATACTAAAACCTCTTTCACTTTTCATGCAAAAAGAGAGCTTGAAATTTATAGATCTGTTTTCAGGATGTGGTGGCCTTAGTAAAGGTTTCGAGCTCGCAGGATGGAAGTGTGTTGGTTTTGTAGAATTCTGGCAACCAGCAATAGATACACATTTAACAAATTGCGACGGAGATCTCATTGGAAGAGATATCACACAAATAAGTGATGAAGTTGTTGAAAAGTACAAATACAAAGTACAGTGCATTGTTGGAGGACCACCATGTCAGGGTTTTTCAATGGCAGGAAATAGAGATCCAAATGATCCACGAAATAGACTTTTTGAACACTTTGTAAGATTTGTTAGAATTATAGAACCAGAGTTTTTTGTGATGGAAAATGTTGCAAGCATAGGAAGTATGAGAAATGCAGAAGGAAGACTTGTTATTGCAGAGATCTTCAATGCATTCAAGGAACTTGGATATTCTATACAATGCAAGGTTTTGAATTCAAGTAATTATGGAGTACCTCAGACCAGGAGACGTGCAATTTTCATTGGAAATAGAATTGGGTACCCAATAAAATATCCAGGATTTATTAAGAAGGTATTTTTGAAAGAGATCTTAGATTTACCATATGAACAAGTTCCAGAGAAGCAACACATATATGATAAGATTTCAACAGCAATGAATTACAAATTTTCACATGTTCCGGAAGGAAAGAACTATGGATTATTTAGATCAAATTACAAAAAACCAAAGCTCAATGCATTTTGCTGTACAGTTACAAAAAGCGGAAGATATATACATCCAATTTACAATAGACTTTTGAGTGTTAGAGAAGTTGCAAGAGTTCAAAGCTTTCCAGATGATTATGTTTTTTGTGGAGCGGTCAAAGACATGTACATGCAAATAGGAAATGCAGTTCCAGTCAATATGGCGCAAGCAATCGGAAAAACTGTAATGGAGTCATACAATGAGTGAGATAAAAACATTCGATGTTGAAATGGTTGACATAGATTCAATCACGCTTGATGCTTCAAATCCAAACGAAATGGATGAGCTTAAGATGAGCGCTTTACGCAAGATCATGAAAGAGCAAGGATTTCTTCAACCAATAATTATAGATCAAGACAGTCTAATGTGTGATGGAGAACATAGATTCATTGTAATGAAAGAATTTGGAGTTAAGACAATTCCATGTTATAGATTGAAAGTATCTGATTCCGAGAGAAGACTATTGAGACAAACAATGAATAAGATAAGAGGAAACCACAATCCGAGAGAAGACATTGATGATATAATCAGACTTAGCAAAGAGCTTGGAGTTAGAGATTTAAGCGAGTACATGGGACTTGAGGAAAAGAATTTGTCCGATTACATTGCATCAGCAAACCAAGCACCAGAAAGCTTTTTAGAAATTGCAGCACTCGAAAAGGGAAAGAAACAAGATCTAAAAATGGTTACAATCAAACTCACAGATGAGCAAGCAAAGAAGATCTTAGAATCAGTAGGTAATTTGAACTTTGGAGAGTGGGCTCTTGTTCCTGTTGGGGGATTGTTGATTGACAATATAGGAAAGTGAGGGTTAATTAATGGCCGAAGTCATACATTACGTAATTCACAAGGAGACGGGTTTTAGGTACATATGCAATCAAGCATGCGCAGTGACTTCAAGCAAAGCATCTCAAACAATAACACGAATCACATGTATGAACTGCAGAAGGCTTATTGAACATGGAAAAGAAATGAGCACCCCACAAGTCAAACTCGAAGAAGAGGACTGGGTTGAAGCAGCCCAAAAGAAAGCACAAAAAACAGCAATAAGAGACTTTATGAGAAGTAACACAGGTCTTTCGGATAACCGATTACTTTTAGCAGTTAATCAAAAATTCAAAGGAGAGTACAATATCAGAGAAATAAGGATCTTAAGAAAGAGGTATAGGGCAAGATATAAATTCAACAAAGAACTTATCTTTGTACAATAGTTCGCATTAATATGGAAGAAACACATCAAAATCAAGCAAACGAGAAAGAAATTGACATAGATATTCCTGTAAGAAAGATGTCAAAAGTTGTCAATATTGAAGACCAACAAAGAGAAGAGAGAAGATATGCTATCGCAGAGTTACTTAGAGCAAAAGGATTTTGGAATATTGATCGTGCAGTAAAGAAGGCTTTAGCTATGAAGTATCAAGTCCATGAGAGAACAATTTACAGAGATGTCGATTGGGTTTTTGGAAATTATAAGTTTCCAACAGAACGCGAGATGCAAGTTCAAATGGATGTAGCTTCAAAGTTAGCACTCAATCAAGCAATGGACTTATTGAATAGTCAGAAGATAGATGAAGCGCTTAAACTTAGTGCATCCAGGACAGTTGCTGAGCTTGTAAATAAGTATATTCTTATGGCTGAATCATTCAGGATGAAAGAAAAAGTGGCAGACAAGCATGAAATCAAAGGCCAAATAGCAACCTTCAATATGCAAGTGATAAAGAATTATGATGGAGAACCTAAAACTAACGTACGAACTGACCAAGAAACAAACTAAGGCTTTTGAATACCTGGAAGATGATGAGACAGAAGAAGTCTTATTTGGTGGAGGTGCAGGGGGCGGTAAATCAAGTCTTGGATGCTTTTTTATAATTCAGGCTGCAATGAAATATCCAGAAACACGTTATTTGATTGGCAGAGCTGTTTTGAAGCATTTGAAGGAATCTACGGCCAAGACTTTGCTTGAAATGATGAAGAAGAATTTCAAGCTGCAAGTTGATACACATTACAAATATAACGAAATAGCAGGCCACATAAGATTTTTCAATGGATCGGAGATAGTTCTTGCAGAGCTTGAAGAAAAGCCAAGTGATCCAGATTTTGACAGAATAGGAAGTACAGAGTATACATATGCATTCCTGGATGAAGTCTCACAAATCAGTAAAAGAGCAAAAGAGACTGTTGTAACGAGACTTCGTTACAAACACAAGGAGTACAATCTCAAGCCAAAGCTTTTCATTGCAACAAATCCATCTAAGATGTGGGCATACTACGAATTCTACAAACCATCAAAAGAGAAGATTTTACCTAAAAAGCGAAAGTTCGTACAAGCACTTGCTGTTGATAATCCATATCTGCCAATCACATATATTGAAACACTTAAGAATAGAGATAAAATTACAAGAGAGAGACTTCTTTATGGAAACTGGGAATATGATGACGATCCATCAAGACTTATGGATTATGATGCAATAACAGATCTCTTTACAAATAAGTTTGTTCCGGAAGGAGACCCATACATTTCTGCAGATCTTGCAATGCAAGGCAGAGATAAATTTATAGTTAGTGTGTGGTCCGGACTGCGATGTAAGTTTAAGATAAGCAAAGACAAATCAACAGGCCAAGAAATTGAGTTAGATCTTAATGCACTTGAGAAACAATACAAAGTTCCAAGGAGCCAACAAATAGCAGACTCAGATGGAATGGGTGCATATCTTGAATCTTACAGAGATGGTATGCGTACATTTTTAGGAAATAGAAGTGCGTTTAATAGTGATGAGTTTGCAAACATTAGAGCAGAATGTTATTTCAAATTGGCAGAGCTTGTAAATAAGAAACAAATCTATATTGAATGTGAAGATTCAAGCGTGAGAGAAGCTATTATTGAAGAGCTTGAGCAAATCAAAAGAAAAGATATTGACAAAGACGATTCAAAAAAGAGAATAGTTCCTAAAGATGATATTAAGGAAATGCTTGGAAGATCTCCAGATTATGCAGACACACTCATGATGAGGATGTGGTTTGAAGTCAATAAATCTAAATCAGGCACGCTTGAGGGCGGAGAGGACTTCTTTGGATAAATTAATAAACAAGCAGAACTACAATGTTTCATGGGAATTTTAGGACTTCAAGTAAATAAGTATGATAACCTTGAATCGATACAAGGGAAAATCTTTACTATTCAAAAGAAGTTAAAGTCTTGGGAAGAAATAAAACCATTTCAAGAAGACAGATACAGACTTGCAACTGCAGATGATAATGTTCTAATTCCAACTTTACCATTTAGTCAAGCATTTTTATACGACATGGCGCTTCACTCAGATGTTTTGAGAACAGGACTTAACACATTAAGGAGATCTCTTTTCAAAAGAGGATTAAAGATAGAAAATAAAATAGAAGCACCAGATTTGATTCAAAGAGGAAGAATGGAAGCTTTGATTAAAAAGTGTAATGAATCAGGTCAGGGATTAATAGATGTATGCAAACAATTTGAATGGGATCTAAACGTGCAAGACGATGCATATCTACTTATAACAAAAGATTATTATTTTGATTTCAGTGGAAGAATCATCGACAAAATGACAGCTCCAAAAGAGATCATAAGGGGCAGTCCATTAAAAATGAGACTTATTGCAGATTACCAGGGAAACAGAGGAGTGACTCCAGATGGGAAAAAGTTGTATGTTTCACCAGCAAACAGAAGCACATTGTATGAAGAAGAAGAAGCAATCAAATTCAATTTTATAGATCCAAACACTGGAAAAGAAATGAGACAGGCATTTTATCGTGGAGAAGTTACAGATGGAAAATATGTATATTATCTTAAAGACGAAGTTTATTTTACATCAAAACACAATCCAAGCTTAGTTTATGGTTATTCTCCTCTTTTTGCAATATGGATGAAGATAGTTACACTCATACAAATGGATCGTTACCTTATGCTTGCATATCAAAAGGGAAGGCCACCAAGAGGTATACTCACTATTGGAACTACTAATTTTGAATCTACAAAGAAAGCATGGGAACAAGCAAAGTCTGAAGCAAGAAAAGACCCACATGCAATAACTCCATTACTATTTGAAACATCACAGTCCGGAAAGAATATGGCACAGTGGATTGATCTAATGAGACCATTAACAGAGATGGAATATATTGAAAGTAGAAATGAAATGAGAAGAGCAATTTTGTCGATATATGGACTTATGCCGATGTTCTCTGGAGACATACAAACAAGTGGTGGACTAAATAATGAAAGCATGCAGGTCGAAGTTTCAAATATTGCAATAGAAGAAGGGCAGAAGATTTACAATGATAAAATTATTCCATGGATTCTTAAGCAATTTAATATCACAGATTATGATTTGCTTCTTGAAGAGCCAGAAGAGAAAGACGAGCTCGAGGATGAAAATATACTTGCTGTAAAAATTGACAATGCAGTGAAAATGAGACAGATGGGCTTTGATGTAAAGTTTTCACCAGAAGAGAAAGACTTTGAATATTCAGAAGTTCCAACACAGACTATGCAGAATCCACAAGGAATGAATCCATTCCAACAGAAACAAGATCCAATTACAGAGTTTACACAGAATATAGAAAAAGGAGATTTTGTCAATGTAAGTGAATTAATCAGAAAGAGACATATGCGCGAGACTATTGGGCAATTCATAGAGAAGCAATCAAATTATATTTTGAAAGATGATAAGCCATTTAAGGTAAGCAAAGATGTCCAGGATAAATTTATTCAATATATTGAAAGAAGTCTTTGGGGAAAGAAGTTTGATGGAATTCCAAAAGCTAAAAGTGATATCATAAAAAGTATGATAGTCGATAGCGTTGCTAAATCTCTTGGTGTAAATCAATTAACTGAAAAGATTATAAGTGTGGGTGTAGAAAAAGCACAAGCAGAATTAATTGCAAGAACTGAGCAACAAGCACTTCAAAACAAAGCACGTGAGTTTATGTTCAAAGAAATAGATCCTAAAGAAGAATACAAATATAAGTGGTTATCCATTCCGGACAAAAGAAGATCTGATGTGTGCAAATCAATTTCAGAGAGAACAAGTTCAGGAGTAACTATGGAAGAACTAAAGAAAATAATCAAACAGGAGTCTAAGACGTTCGGTCTTGAAGCAAGGGAATTTACACCACACCCATGTTGCAGATCAACAATTAGTATTGTAACAAATGCTTAAGCAAATAGAATTAAAAGATATTGCAGTCACAACAGAAAGTGAATATGTTTGTCAAGGAGAGGGCGAAATTCTAAAAGTTTGTGTTGAGTTTGAAGATACAGCAAAAGATTTGACTGTACAAATTTATACGAAAGAAGGAGAAGAGATCTTAAATATAATTAATCAAAGAGAATCTGATGTTTATTATCCAAGAGTCAATACTCAAAAACAAAGATATGAAAGTGCTGCACAGTTAAGCGAAGCTCAAACACTTGAGAAGTTTTATTTTTATCCAGCATTGTATGTAAAGTTTACAAACCAAGGTGTTGAAAAATCAAAAAAGATTAAAAAGCTTCTAATTCTATATAGAGAATGAATCATTTCAAAAGTTCAGATTATCTTGGAAAAGTTGATGACAAATTGATTTCTAACAAAGTTTCTATAAAAAGAGATTCAAATTGGAAAAGATGCCCTACATGCGATAAAGACGTCGAGATAGTGTTTCCGGCGAATATGTGTGTAAGCGATAAAAACTTTCAGAAATTTATTAAAGTGTTTGTTGAAACAAAAGCAAGATGGTCTCTAATTAAGCGCGAGTATGTAAAATATCCAATAACTTATGTTGCAGATGAATGGGATCTCAAACCAATTGATGGAATGGCAAATTATCTTGATATGGATGTTTGCAGAAGTTGCCTTGCAAAGCTTGGTTTTAGACATCATTACGATAAAGTAACTCAGAAAGCAAGATACGTAACAAATTCTGTTTAGTTGTCAAACTTTACAATATTGTCAATTCTTACAAGTGTATAGTGCACTATGCAAAAAGTCTATAAAAGTGGATATCGTATTGTACACATGAGTGAAATAAAAATAATTGTTGATGAAATGATGAAGGAGCTCGCAGTTTTTATATTTGCACAGGCGCAGGAAAATCTAATTAAGAATGGAACTCCAGACACAGGATATTTAATGAGAAGTGCAACTGTGAAGAAAGAGGGAAATAACTGGGTTGATGATTGGGATGCACCATATGCTGCAAGAATAGAAAACGGAAGTGGACCACACTATGTTCCACCAAAAGTTCTCGAAGGTTGGATAAGAAGAAAACTTGGAGTAAAGGATCCGGATGAAGTAAAGAGTATAGCTTTTGCAATTTCAAAGCATATTGAAAGATATGGAACAAAGCCACAACCTTTTGTCTGGCCAGCGATCGAAACAGCGAGGCTCAAATTCAAAGGTGGAAAGAAACTCTTGAAATAGTTATGGCGAAATATCTTTAAAGTAACACCCCCTTGATTTCTTATGGAACAAGAGTTACTTTTAGAAAAACCAATGCAAATGGATTCTGCAGAGATCTTAAATGAAGAAGAGAGAATGTTCAAATCATGGGCCACAGTCGAAATAAAAGATGTAGATGGCGAATTATTACCGATGAAGGAATTTAAGAAAATTATGCCGATCATGCTTGATAGAGGTGGAGTCTTGATGGATTCACACTCAAACAGACACGTTGGAAAAATAATTAATTACGAATTCAAAGAACATCCAGAATCCGGAGAAGAAGGAGTTTATGTTACTTGCAAGGTGTTTAAAGATTACAATTTTGATGATATGGTATGGGAAGGCGTGAAGAAAGGTTTTTACACAGGTTTATCTTTTGGCGGAATTGGAAATAATAAATCATTTTCTTATGAGAAAGGTATGGATGTTACAAAAGTACTCGGCGGAATAGAAGGTTTTGAATTTAGTCTTGTACAATCTCCAGCAAACAAAGGAGCATTAATCAAAGAAGTAAATTATCTCGCTAAATCTGAAAAAGAAAAAAGAGAAATAAAATTACAAGTAAGTAAATTCGACGCTATCAATAAAAAGCTTAACTTCATTTACGAAGTGAAAAAACACGAAAAAAAAGGAATGTCTCACAGGCAAGCCGTTTGTGAAGTTTTGAAGATAAATTTAGGCATCGCCAACAAGTATTTAAACAAGAATTCTTTAAGTAATATTATCATGGAAACCAAAGTCGCTAAAGAAGAAATGCCAGGCCAACAACCAGCAGCTCAACCTGCAGCACCTCAAGAAAATTCTGTTGAATCTCGAATTGCTAAATTAGAAGAGGCAGTTGCAAAGATTATCGAAATGTTATCAAATTCTCAACCAGTTGCACAAAGCGCACCTGCAGCACCAGTAGCAAAAGAATCTGCTGAGAAAGTAACATTACCAAAGACCGAAGCTGAAAAAGTACAAGAGAAAGAGCCAGCAACCGGAGCAAAAGACGATTCAGTACAACTTGTTCAAAAAGAAATTTCTGATATAAAGAAGTCTCTTAATGAGTTCAAGAGCTTGTTAGAAGCAAATAAAGCGTCGACACCAAAACCAGTGGACGACAAGTATATAAATAAGAGTGAAGATAAAGTAGCACGTCCTAAAAACTTTGCAGATGCACACAAAATCGCAAGAGGATTAAATTAAAATGGCAAAACCACAATTCAATACAATTCAAGATATGATGGATTACTACTATGGTAGTTCACAGTTAATTAACAAGACCGACGCACCTCATATTAGTTCTACAACTGGAGTTCTTAATGCAGTTTACGGAGAAGCAGTTTGGGCACTTTTCAATCAAGAAGCAAACGTTCTTGGAGTTTTACCAAAGACACCTTGGAAGAAATCTGGTTGGAGACTTCAAACAGCAAGAGCTGGAACTACTGCAGACGGTGGAGTATCTGAAGGCGGAGCAATCCCAGACACTATCAAAGGAACTTTCGTTGAAGTAACAAATACTCTTAAGACAGTATCTCACTCATTCGACTTATCAGAAGTTCTTAGATTGCAAGCAGCAAGCGATGACGATTCAATCGGTAAGCTTGAATATCTTAGACAAATATATGGAACAAAGCATAAAGAAGCAATGAACCAAATGTTACTTGCAGATGCAAGCGCAGAAGCAGCAGCAGGTGGAGCAGACTATACTGGAAAGACTGGATTTGAAACTCTTGACAGAGCAATATCTGCAGACTCAGAAGAGGACGCATTCGGTGGAACTTACAATGCATTCTTTGATATATTCGGCCTTGACAGAGATTCAGCAACAACTTATGACTCTAATGTTTCACATAATTCTGGAACTGACAGAACTTTCACTGACCAATTGCTTAGAACAATGATCATGAACGTTGGAGAAGATGGTGGAAACACAACTGCAATCGTTACTGGATGGGACACATACAATAATGCTATAGCACTTTATTCAGACCAAGTTAGATATAACGTTCTTGGAGAATCAAAGTCCAAAGTTGGAGTAAACGGAATCGAGACCGAATCAGGAATCGAAGCTGGATTCAGAGTAAGCACAGTTTATGGCATACCTCTTATCAAATCCAAAGACGTTGTTAAAGACACAGCATCAAGAATATACTTACTTGACACCTCTGATCCAGAAGGATTTGGAGAAGCAAGACTTCAATTAAGTATTGCACAACCAACACAATACTTTGAAACAGGTATGACTCAAGGTAATCCATTTGCGATCAATAAGTTCAGCACAGAAGGAGTTTACGCTACTTTTGGAGAGATCAAGTTGACTTACTTTGCAGCACAAGGTAAAATCAGAGATCTTTTGTAATTATTCTTTTTTTATTATTTCTTCAATTATATTTTCTGTACCATAAAACTTAGTACAAAATCATGGGCCCATAGTATAATGGCAGAATGTCTCGTTTGCAACGAGAAGATAGGAGTTCGATTCTCCTTAGGTCCATATCCTCATGGTGTAGAGGTCAAGCATCCAGGACTTTGGCTCCTGGGACTCTGGTTCGAATCCAGATGGGGATATTGTTATTACAATTTTTGACAGAACGATATTGCGAAATGTTTAAATAATACCTTGCCTACATTGATTAATGCCAAGCGACGGATTAATAGTAAGCAAAGATTTTCACGAGAATTATTTAGCAGATAAGCCAGTATGGTTTGTTTGCACATCAGATGCAATTTGTCAAAGATATTCTACACCTGCAGGAAACACATATAAGTTTTTCCGAGGACAAGCAAGACTTGTTAAAGATAAAAGAGATATTGAATATTTTAGATCTTCAAAAATAGTTGTTGAAGTTTCAGCAGACGAAATTCCAAAAGCAGTTCCAATTATTGAAGCTCCAGTAAAAAAAGTTAAAAAGAAAAAAGAGGTAATTAATTAATGGCAGCCGGAGATCTAACTGCAAGCACACCAGTTTATGTAAAGACAGAGGATGCAGCAGCAGTAAAAGCAGCAATCGATGCAATGAATCTTGCAGCAACAACAGATCAACTTTTTGTAATTCCAGTGGGGGCTGGAAGAACCGTCGCTATATTTAAAGTACAACGTGCAGCAGCGTAAATAAGTATTTAAAGTACAAGATATTCAATCTAACATGGGATCAGGTTTAAAACAAGTCAATGGAAATCCATCAGCACCACCATATACTGGCGATGCATACACATGGGATGCTTATGTGAGATTTAAAGCAGGACTTGAATCAACTTCTCGTTATTGGCTTGAGGAAACTTTCCAACAATTACCAAGTATAAATGCTTCTATTGCAATTTCTACAAATCTTGACTTTGAAGTTTTAGGCACCAACGCATCTGCAGACGACGTTACTTATGATGCAGTTAGAGCAGGAATAAAAATCGAAACTGATGGAGCAACAAACGACTCCGTCATTATTTTACCACATCTTGATACTTCACAAACAGCATGGACTGGAACAAAGTGGGGAACTGAAAATCAAACAACCTGGGAATGTATATTAACAACCGGAGCGTCTGTTGCTGCAGCAGCTCTTTGGGCAGGACTTAAGCTTACAAATGTTGATACAGTTGCAACAGACAATGATCAAGTTTATTTCAGATATGATACTTCACCAGCAACATGGACCGTTGTAGCATCGATCGGTGGAACAGATGTTGAATTTGATACTGGAGTTACTGTTTCAGCAGACACAGCATATTATTTCAGAATTGAAGTACAAGCAGATAGAACTGCAAAATGTTATATCAACGATGCTCTTGTTTACACAACCGGAGCTTTGACAAATGACGTTGATCTTATTCCCTATGTCGGTGTTAGAACAATAACTGGATCTGCAGCAAAGAGTTTAATTCTACACAGAGAAAGAATCTCGAGAATTCTTTTTGAATAGTATTGACAATAACTTTTTATAGTTCTTAAGACTCTTTTACCTATGACTCAAACAACTGAAAGAAAAACAGGATCAGATTTAACTGGATCTGATGGAGCAACAAACAGAGTTCTTACGCTTGCAAATACTGGCCTTACAAATAATGATGCATTCGATGTTTACTTAAATGGAATCTTACTCAGACTAAGTACAGATTATACGGTTTCACACTTATCAGCAAGTTCAACAGTTACATTTTTAGGAAACGTCCTGAACGACTCTTACATAATTGTTCAATATACAGATACGTCCGTGTCGAGTACGACCAATTATTGTACAGCAAGTGAAGTAGGGACGTTTCTTAATGTGACTTTCTCAGGATCTACAACTCCAACAACGAGCGCAGTAGAAGCACTTATTGCGAATAATGAAGATTGGATTGATGAAAATACAAATCATGCATGGAGAATAAAAACAATATCGAGCGAAACACATCATCAATCAGGAGTTGCTTATAATGCAACCGACGGAACAGAGATATTTTTACATAATAGAAAAATTAGAACTCTTGATGATGCAGAGGGAGATTCACTTCTTGTATGGAATGGTTCAACATGGGAAGATTATTTGACAACCAGAGTTGAAGGAAGAATTAATGATTTTTGGTTGGATTATGATCTCGGAATATTATTTGTTAAGGGTTTTACTTTTACAAGTCAAAGATTTTTCTCAGTAAAAATAAGTTATAGATTTGGAGAAAATGCAGTGAAGAAAGATATCAAGAAAGCATGTATACTTCTTACTGCAGCAGATATTATCGAGAATGATGATCGAAGTGTACTTTTGCCGGAAGGAACAAGTAATATGCCTTTGATGGAGAAAGCAAGAAGTTGGAGAGAACAAGCAGAAGTAATACTTGATCACAATCGCGAAATAAAAGCAGTAGGTATGTAATGGCCCAAACAGATCTTCTTGATTCAGTAAAAGATTTACTGACGACAAATTGGAATATAAGCAATACTGCAAGCAGAACTCCAAGTATTTCAAATATTTTTGAAAACAAAAGAATAGACTTTGTTATGGGCGGTTCAACAGATCATATTTTACTTTATGAAGATTCACAAGATGCAGTGGATGGAGCATCAGGCGGGGGAATCAAACATAAAGTAAATATTATTACGATTGATGTTAGAACAATGCACAATAGAGCTCAAGGAATTCTTATCAGAAATGAAATTGAAAGAATTATCGTTGCTAACGAAGTGAATCCATTTAGTTCAGATCCTTTTTATGATATCGCAGATGTTACGAGCTTGCAGGATCTTAGCGACAAATCAGTCAAGCTTTATAGATTTGTTCTGAAACTCAAACTCGAAAGATTTACACAAACTTTTTAAAGAAACAATGATACTATTATTTATGGCTAAAACAGAAACCATTGAGCAAGCCCTGGACGAAGACGCTGAAGAAGGCGATGAAGACCAAGGTGACGAGGACGAAGACGAAGAAGTCTCCGAATTCTAATGAGGATTGCTTCAAAACAGGCGAATGTGCGTGTACGAAGCAGTTACCCAAATTTTCTTTATTCTTTTGAATTTGCTGATACGCCAATCGAAGTGAAAGATGAGCATGCAGCGAAAGTTTTACTTAATCCAATGTTCTATGAAAGTGATAAAGATGCAGTCAAAGAAACCGATGTTTTTGATGTTCTCCTGGAAATAAAAGGAATTGGAAAAGAAACAGTAAGTGATATCAAGAAAGTATTTGCAAATCTTGAAGATCTAAAATTTGCACTGGCCCAAGATGATGTACCTTTGAGAAATGATGCAGTGGATAAGCTCAGAGCATATTTTGGAATAGCTCCCAAAGACTTAAATACAACTAAGGCTTCTAAAAATAGTAAGTAAGTAACATGGTAGCACAACACGCCAAAGCAGCAACAGTCCTTATAGGGCTTGAATCAACGTATGGAACAGAAGTCTCATGCACAGATGATCTCGGATTAATTCAAAGTTTTACTCCAACTGATAAAAGAAATCATATTAAGGTCGCAGGAGCAGGTTCTCGCCAAGTTCAAGACATTGTTGCAGGTATTTCTGAGAATGATTTTGATATGACTGTCTTTTTGCAACATGGAAGACCATTGCAATACTTACTCGGAACATTAACTCATGCACAAACATCATCCGATTGGAAACACACAATAACTGCAGTTGCAAGTACAGTGCCTTCATTCTCAATGGAATATAGTTTTAATGGATCAACAGATTATGTCTTTCAATATGCTGGATGCAAGCTTAACCAGGGAACAATTTCTCTTGAGAAAGATGGAATACTCACTTGCAATATGTCTGGTAAAGCAAAGACTGTTGATACATCAGCGAGCTCTGCAGCAGCAGCAGTTATCTCTACATTACCAACATTGCATTACAAGCATACAACTGTTAGCGTTGGAGCAGCAGCTTCTGAGTCAAGCGTTGGAAAGGTTCAAGGATTTAATATTAATTTCAATAACAATCCAGTGATGGTTGATGCAGCAGGAAGTATATTGCACCAGGAGCAAGTAGAAGGTCTTTTTGAGCCAACTTTTGATTTTACAATGATTTTTGAAAACTTAGTAGAGTATCAAAGATTTTTAGGCACTACATCAAGTCAAGCACCAGTCACTTCTCCAACACCATATTCTATAATTTTCAATGCGCATAACGGAGTTACTCTTGGATCTGGAAGACGCGAATTTTATGCACAGCTTAATGATTTTCAATATGAAGAAGTTGGAAGCCCACTACAAGTGAATGAAGTAGTAATACAAAGCTTTAAGGGCAATGCAGAGTCTTTTGGATCGAATGGAGTATTTTTCGTCGATAACATTAGCAGCACAAATTTTGATTAAACATGAAATGCAAAGTAAAAATCGGGACAGTAGAAAAGGAAATTGAGATCCTCTTGAAAGGAAGAGATCAAAGAGAGTTCTTACAAAAAGCTAAAGAATTAACAAAACTTGCAACATCTGCAGATACAGATCCAGTAATGGTTATAGAAAAATCACAAGAATTTTTAATTGACTATCTCGATAATTTCATTGCAACAAGAGCCGGACTTTCTGCAGAAGACATGGAAGACATGGACCTTGAAGATAAACAAAAACTCATCACCCAAATAAAAGGTATTCTTGTACCGGGTGGAGATAAGGGTTTTTTTTAAGACTCGAGGAAGTTTCTGCAATTATAAATAAAATTGATGATCCAAACGTTCTTAACAATGTTTTAAAAGAACTTGATATCGATGATGAAATGCTTTATTTGATTGGTCTTGAACGTCTTTGCGCGAGATATTGTTGCCTACCAAAAGATATATTAGAAGAGGATGCATATTTTATCAGAGCGTTTGTAGCTATTCTCAAAGGGGGAATGTCTGGAGATATGGCCAAACCTCCAAAAATGTAATATGGCAATGTTTGATTTAAAAGTCAGGTTAATTCCAGACTCAACGGAACTAAAGAAAGCACTCAAGAATAATCAGATGAATGCTTTTGGAAATGCAGCAAAGTCTGCAGCAAAAGGTGCAGCTGGCGATGCAGGCGGATCAGCATTGACAGGAGAAGTTAGTGTTAAAGGTTTTGGAAAGTTACTTGGTTCTATAGCAGCAATATTAGCAACTGCAGATGCAATAAGTTTCATTGTTGTACCTGTGATGACTATGATCAAAGCAATTATTGCATTGTTATTTTTACCAATTGTTCCAATTCTTAAGGTTTTTCTTCCATTAATGAATGAATTTATCAAATGGTTTAGAGGAAAAATGCAAGAAAGCATGCAGGGAATACAGATAGTTGTCGATTTTTTCAAGAAGATTTCAGGTGGAGATATTATGATGGGACTTGCAGATCTACTTCTTCCAGGATGGAGAAAGCTTGCAGATGCAGGTAAATGGATCTGGGATAATGTTGTTACAGTAGGTTGGGATAAGCTAAAAGGCGCAGGAAAGTGGCTGTGGGACAATATTATTGTGAAAGGTTGGAATTCACTTAAAGATGTAGGTTCTCTATTGTGGGAAACTATAATAAAGCCAGGATGGGACTTTTTCAAGGATATAGGCACTAAATCTTGGGAATGGATAAAATCCTTGTTTAAAGGCACAATAGATGTACTTGCAAATGTCTGGGATTGGTTTAAAGGTCTTTTCAAGGGAACGATAAATGTAGCATCCACAGTATGGAACTGGTTCAAGGGTTTGTTTAAAGGTAGTGACTCAAGCAAATCAACAAGTGTTGGAGATGCGATCATCAGACCAAATGGCCAAATAATACGAACTGACCCAAGAGATACACTTATTGCAACAAAGGATCCGAGAGGTCTTGTTTCAGGAAGCACAACTCAAAACGTAACATTTAATATAAACAATCCAGTTGTCAGACAAGAAAGTGATATCAGAAAGATTGCAGAAGCAGTCTCTCAAGTCTTAGCAGTGCAAAACGGCAGGAGATTCAGTTAATGGCAACATACAAAGGTACAAGTTTGGGTTACATAAGAAGTGAGACTCAGACGAAGGCATCAAATCTTTTCAATACACCGTTGCCCGGAAGTGATAGTGATCAAGTCATAGTTCTTGATTTATTTGGAATGACTCGTACAATAAGTATTAGCGGAGTAATTACCGGAGCTCTTGCTACACTTCAAACTTTTATTGCAACTATGGAAGGTTACGCTAATGGGCAACAAACAATAGGGGTATTTGTTAGCAATATTCATGCAACAAATAAGAATTGCTATATCCAAAACTTTTCTTATACTTATTCAACTGAAAGCCCATCAATCTTGAATTATACTCTTGATTTGATTGAGGCAAGCGCATGATAAAAACTAAAGTAATTATTGACGGAGTAACGATAAAGGACAATGATGGAGCTCCAGATCCAAATCTTTTAATCAATTATGAATTTGATAAAGATGTAGAAAACGAAGTTGGAGAAATTGCAATAACTTGCCCTCAAACAGTTAATGATCTTATTTCTTTAAGTGTTGGAAAAACTGTAATTATTTCTCGAGGAGAAACAACGAGTACAGATGAAATAATTTTTGAAGGATCTGTTTCAAATATAAAACCAAGAGCAGGAATTGTGGAAATAACTGCAAGATCTAAGATGTGGGACCTTGTTAGAAAAAATGTAAATAAGGTTTATGATGCTGCAACAGATTTAACTGCAGGAGTGAATAGTGCAATAGTTGAAGATCTAATTGAAACATATGGAAATCTTGATTGTACAGTCGTTGCAACTGGAAGTGGAGAAGGTCAAACGATAAATCAGTTCAAATGCATAAATACAGATATCTTTGAAAGAGTGCAAGCTCTCAAGAAAGCAGCAAACTATCAGTTAAGAGAAGAATTTGATCCAACACACGTGATTCATTATGAGCCACGCGGTTATACTGATTCCGGAAAGACAATTACAGTAGGAACAGAGATCATAGGTATTCCAGAGTGGGATTATGACACATCGCAAATGATCAATAATTTAAGAGTGGATGGTGCAACTATTTTAACAGAGCTGAGATTACCAGATGATACGAGTTTAGTTGGCCAGATTGGAACAACATCAGGTTTTGCAACAACCGGAATAACTTTACCCAACACTCCAGAGATTGTAAAATTATATCTCGATGCTTCAAATCCCCCAACAACATTGCTTCTGGGTGGTGGTTTCGATGGAACAACAAATAACGATTATTACGTCGATAAAGAAAATAAAAAAGTAGTTCCAGTAAGTTCTTTCACTAATGCACATTATGCAATAGTCGAATATACGTGGGCAGCACCAGCACCTATTCGAATGAGGAATCAAACAAGTATTGATGCAAATGGAGAGTTTGAAAAACAGCTTACTTTCTCAGATATTTCAAGTATAGCAGATGCAGAATCTCGAGCAATAGAAATCTTGGCCAGATTTAGCCAACCATTTCTTATAGGAAAACTTTTAATAAAAAATACAGAAGCTTTAGGTTTGAAAGTTGGAGATCTTGTTACTGTTGTAGATAATCGTTCAAAGCCAAATGTAAATAGAGAGATGGTCATTACTCATCAAAAAATAAAATATCCTGGAGATATTCAAGAAATAACAGTCGGAGATTCGCCTTTGAAGTTACAGAATTGGAACGCGCAAACAGAAGATAGAATAAAAAGACTCGAGGAAGAGTTAATTAGAAATCAAGATCTTGTAGTGGAGCTTATCCAGGTAAACAATCAAGAAATAGCAAATAATGTAAAAACTCATCACCCAAGATATAGAACTGTTTCAACTCAAGCATATACAACTGGAGACAATACAATGATCTGGAATAATGTGGATCATGGAATTTGGAATACAGATAATTGGGCAACAGGCGCGAATCCAGATGGTTTTGAAGCAGAAGCAACATATTTTATTCAGAATTTCAATGAAACAGAAACAGATCAATATCTTGAGCAATTTGTAGATAATGATTTCAAGAGTGCAACAACAAGTGCGACTTGGGGAAGCGGAACTGTTTCTTTTACATCTGCCCAAAACGCCACAAGTACAAGTATAGATTATAACAATGGGACAATAACTGCAGCAACCTTGACAGCAACAGAGTCTTCTGGAAGCTTTGAATACTTTATGAATGCGAATGGAACTCGAACGCAATTTAACACTGGAACAGTTACCGGGGCGACTTGGGGAAGCGGAACTGTTGGAACTTCATGTCTTGTTTTTGATGGAGTAGATGATACAGTTAGCATTGCAAATAATAGTGTTTTCAATACAGAATTAACAGACGATCTTTCGATATCTGTTTGGGTAAATAGAGCAACAACTGCAGGCGGATCTTCATCATTTACAGGCCTTGTTGGTAGAGGTGGATCTTATAATCCATGGGGAATGATTATGGAAAATTCATTTTTAGTTAACTTTTCAGTCTTTAAAGGAACGAGCGATCCAGCAGATAGACTTTCAATTACTTCGAATACAACAATTCCAGCAACTACTTGGACACATGTAGTAGGAACATGGAATCATACAACAGGAGATATGAAGCTTTACTTTAATGGTTCATTACATAAAACAGTAACGCATACACCTGCAGTTTTGGATGACAATACTGGAACAATCAATGTTGGTGGAAATGGCGGAAATAGATCGTTTAAGGGTTCTCTCGATGAAGCGAGAATTTATAATATCGAGCTTGATTCAACTCAAGTATCAACTCTTTATGCAAAAGGCAATGTAACAACAGGCCTTGTTGCAAAATATTCGATGGAAGAAGGATCAGGAAATTATGCATTTGATACATCACAGTGGGAAAGAGTTGTTAATGGAGTCTCTACATCTTTCATAACATCAGGTACTGATTTAGCATGGAAAGTAGTTGAAAAAGCTGGAAGTACAGGTGCATTGAGTCAAGTTCTTGTCTCAAACTACCACTAAGAAAAAGTTAAATACTTAAGAGAATATAAAAACTCATGGCTAATGGATCAGTTATTACTACACTTGGACATAAAGTAACGTTGAATAGAGCTTGGAAAGCAACTCCAGATTATAGTTCACCATCACAATTTAAAGTCGGAACTGGAACAAATACTCCTGTTGCAGGAGATTCTAATCTTCAAACACCAGTTACAATCGATGCAGATCAATTCAAAGATTTTGTGGCCACTTATCCATCTCTTGACGAAACAAATTTGCAAGCAACAGTAAGAGGTCTTCTTTTAAGTACAGAGGCAAACACAAATAACTTGACAGAATTTGGATTATTCAATACCGATGGAACTCCTAAAATGTTTAGTAGATCAGTATTTACTGCAGTAACTAAAAACAGCTCAACGCAAGTAATATTTGTTGAGAAGGATAGGTTAGCATGACAATAAGTGCAGGTTCAGCAGCAAGTGCAACAGAAGTCGCAGGAGTTATGACTGCAACAATGAGGGATCTTATTCAGAATGAAATTGCATCAAATGTGGTTATTGATAAAAATTATGCTTCTCTTGATTTGGCCACAGGGACCGGAAACTCTGCAGGAAATTGGAATCAACCAGGAGTAATTATAACAGGAACAGAATACAGGACTTTTGGCGGAACTCAATATGATGCGTTTAACTCATCAGTAGATACAACCAAGTGGCAAGGTTCTGGAACAATGACTGAAACTACAACTCAAATTAATAGAACAGAAACTGGAAGTACAGATTGTTATATACGAGCTCACACAACAACCGGATTAGATCTTAAACAAGCAGATGGATTTGCAGAGATAGCTTTTGGAGGATCAATAACAACAGATGCATCAGGAACAAACACCCATAATCATCAAATTTATTTGACTGATGGATCAACAGAAGTCGCAGTAGCATCTTATAGTGATTCATTTCTCGGAACTAAAGCAGAAGATTTCTTTTGTTATATAAAAATTACTCGCGCGACACAAATTGCAGATTGTTATGTTTATTCAAGCACAGGACTTTTGGCTGGAAGCACAGGGGTCAGTGTTGCTGCACTCACAAAATATTGTTTCAAAGTAAGAGGTCAAAGTACAAATGGAGCAGTTGTTGCTATAACAAATGTTGTTTATGCAAAAGCGAGTAATGTCAGTGCATTATCTTTCACGACGACAGATATTGCAACAACAGCAACTCTTGCAAATGCAATCGTGTATTTTGCTAAGGAAGATAATTTGACTCAGACATTCCAATTTACAAGCGATGCGGGATCTCACTATGAAACTTTATCTCAAACAGCAGTAAATGAATTCGGATCTTATTCAGCTGGAGCGCAAATTAGAGTTACAACAGCAGTAACAGATTCAGATTACCTTATTAAGCTCGGGGGAATAGGGATAAAATATAATCTTTACTAAAATGAATAAAGACGAGGTGTTTAAGTTAATCAGAAATGCTCTTGGCAGCAAAGAAGATGCATTACAAGATAGAGTTAATGCACTTTTAGATGCTAATAACGAGCTCGTCAAAGAGATTGAGAAAATGTTGCCCGCTGCACTTGAAACTTACTACAATACAAAATATCCTCAGAAAAATATGTTTTATTTAAGACATGAAACTGATGGAGATTATAAGATAGATGTCCGTAATTTCTTTCAAGTGAATGATGCAAAAATCCCAACTATTAAAAGAAGCAATGGCCCATTGAATCAAGATGATATTGTTGCACTGGATGCACTTAAGTATGTTATTGAAAAAATAAAATATGTCAAAGATTCAGCGAAAGAATCTTACAAGACAACAGAATATTGGGCGTATGCTTATCAAACACTTATGCATCAACAAGGAGATTGTGAGGATGGAGCAATATTGCTTGCAAATATCTTGGTTAAATCAGGTATTCCATATTGGAAAGTTCGCATTAGTGCAGGAAATGTTTTGCTCCATGGAAAGAAAGTTGGACATTCATTTGTTACATATTATTGTGAAGAGCAAGATAGATGGGTTGTTTTAGATTGGTGCTATTGGCCAAATCTTTTGCCTTTGAATCAAAGAAAAGATTATGCACAAGAAGAGAATTATTTAGATGTCTGGTTTTCGTTTAATGAAAAATATGCGTTCTCAACTGGAACGAGGACCACAATACAATGAGCGAAGGTTTAAACATCACTGTCAGAGAATTTCAGATTTTGCCAGTAAAGAAGCAAAACACAATTTTATTTGAAAATACAGAGCAACTTAAACAAATGGTGCAAGGTTACAAGTATCAGCAAAAAATTCAATGGGCGGTAATCTTTGGAATTGCAGCATACTTGGGGCTAACCAAGTATATACTGGGTTAGAAATCTATTTATAGATTGAAAACCTCTGTTTTTTATGAAAGTTAACTTAAAATTAGCAGTTTTTGTTTTTATGAGTATGCTTATAATCGGAGCAGTTTATGCAGCAACAACAACGACTTGGACTCCACCAGCAGATATTAATGGTAAAAACTTTTATCAAATAATTAATGTTTCAAACATCACTGCTATAAGATATACCTTGATTGATGGAACACCTCTCGTAAATAAAACTTATGCAGACAATACTTATGTAAACTCATCAGGGACAGTATCTCACTCATTGACGTCAGACCTTGCAACAGATTCTGTAAGTGCTACAAGTGCAACTCAACTTAATGATGGAACAATAACTTTCAATAACGATGGAAATGGAAACTGGCAAATTGATGCCGGTGGAATTAATCTCCCAAATTATATTAATGCAGCAGGAAGCCCTGTACAAGGCACATTGGGTTTTAATTTTACTTCAAACACACCGATGTTTTTCAATGGATCAGTTTGGTTTTCTTTCAATTCAACAGACCCAAGATTTAATTACAATCAAACAGTAACTATTGTTTCTGGAAGTCCCGGAAATCTCACTGTAAACTCAACTGGAATAAATACACAGATAACTCTTAACATGACCTCTATTCAAAATTGGTTGAATACTCTTTATATGACTATATCAAATACAAATAGTGCTGTGCTTGGAAATAGAACTTTAATCGAATCTGAAATATCCGGAAACAGAACTATATTGCAAACAGCAATGACCGGCAATTTATCTCAAGCTCAGAACTTTACAGTGAATGCAATTGTTAGAATTAATGCATCAACAGTGAATGCAACAAACTTCACAACTTTTCAGGGCGGAGGATATTGTCTTGTTTCTGATTGTAGTCATAGAATTTATTACAATGGAACTGCGACAGTTATAGCATGATATGGCCACAAAGAAATATTTTATTGGGATATTACTTCTTGTAATTTTAGCAT
>ERZ1292625.890-Hain-H41-01um-R1-890-length-40100-cov-12_pt1 | contig 40100 bp, 64 predicted proteins | sample MGYA00564400_ERZ1292625 | MGnify/ENA primary metagenome ERZ1292625 (study PRJEB36523, sample SAMEA6512639) | groundwater metagenome | collected 2019-01-08 | study: AquaDiva: Metagenomics assemblies of 32 groundwater samples
CATCGTTCTAACCTCGTGTTCGAGGCGGACGCGGTGAAGCGCCGCACTCCGTTGTTAATCTTTTGGCGCGCCGCTCAACACGGCGTTAGGCGGCCTCAGTTGCGGCGCGCAGTTCTTGCGCAGCCATTCTAACGCTGAATGTCGGGGTGGTGCTCAATGGTGTCGGCGTTTGCGTCCACACATCTGTTGGTCGGGTCAAGCATTACCGCGCACCCCCAAACCACTCGCATCAGCGATGCCCGATCAGCCAACTCAAGCAAGTAACCCAGCACCCGCTGGCATTGCTCCCGGTCGTCGCGGTCGAAGTATTCGCTTTCGTCTTCGCCGATCGGCTTTGCTATCGCCTCTGGTACCGTGGCGCTCCACCTCTGCGTCAGCGCGTCCAGTGCGTTGCATAATTCCATCGCCATATCCAAGTCGGCCGCGCTGGCCTTTGCCATTTTCATGCGTTTCCTTTCTGCGGCGTCTGGCCGCATAACACAACATGCCAGTGACGCCCAACAGTTAAATCGAGCGCCGTAGCGCACCGTACTTCTCAGTTTTTAGATTATATCCATTTGAGGTTTCATTTCGCCACCCTACCGATACCTGTCTGTTTTGCATAATCAAAGTTTTTTATGGGCGCATTCTGATCTCTGCGCGTGTCCGTCGTGCCCGTAAACTTTGATCGCTCAGTCGCTAGCGCGCAGCAAATTTCGCAGCTCGACTGCCTGCCTTTGCGCTTTATCTGTATGCGGACAGCTCGCACTTTTTGGCATCCTTGGCAGAAGAATTCTGGCTCGCGAACGGGAGTCGCAGCTAATTGTGTTTGCGTGCTCATGGTTTTGTCGAAGGGATAATGCTCACAACCAGTGGCGTAGCCAAGAGGGCTATCAAAGTGCGGTGCGCCACATTTTTCACAAACAAAATTACTCATAGCTCAACCCTCTAACCCTGTATTCGAGCGGTCTATCTCGGCGCGCGCCTTCCATAAGGCTTCAAGCACGGAGAGAATAATTTCTGCATATTGTTCTGGGGCCGACTGAAAAGGCGGGTACGGCGTGCCCGTCGCCATTCGCTCTGCAATATTATGCAGGCACCTCGACGCGCTACATGTGTTATCTGGAAAGTTTCGCGCACGGTCCACGCGCCTGCGCAGGTTTTTTAGCCTCGCCTTGCCGTCTTTGTTCATGGTTTTGTAAATATTATCGCCTTTAATTGTCATCTCAGACCTTTAGCCCGATCGTTATGAAATCTATCCAGCTCTTCGGCCACGGCGGTTCTTAGCATGCGCGACGCGCTCAGTACGTTTTGCAGCTTGACGATATCCACAACCACATCCGCCTCGTGATTCGTTCCGCCTTTCCAAAACATCGTCTCGCCATTAACTAGCTGGATCGTGATGTCGCCGATTTCAAACGTGATTGTGTCCAATTGTCATCTCCTCCTCAGCCCTCAGAACTCACCCAAGTCGCCTTCCACGCGCCGCGTTTCTTCGCGACCCCGAATGCCAACATTACCTGGTGCTCTTGGTCCGGGTCTGGCGTGTAGCGCATAAACCCATGCTGCACTTGTTTCGCGAGAATCGGATCGTCGTCGTCGTCCACTTCTTCCCGAATCGCCGAGATAAACACGTCGTCCGAAAAATCCCCGCGCGCAAAATACACTACGCCATCTTCGTCGTAGCAATAATCGAGCGTTGGGCGGCTAACGGCGGGCTCGTCATCCTTCGGCGCGTTAGCTAAGTAGCCGATGGCATCTGGTTTCATTTTCGTTCTCCGTTGGTTTTGTAAATATTATCGTCTGCATCTGGATGCATCATCGAAAAAAACTCATTCTCATCCATCCATCGAACCGCGCTCATATCAATAATGCACTTTTCGCCACTTCCTTTTGTTAGTACGAATCCAGTGACGTGATACCCCTCGCGCGCGATTATATCCGTCGTCTTTTGGTGAGTAAGCTTGATTACTGCGCCGAAATCATACATCAATAAAAACCCTCCACAAATTAGTCTTCGCGCCTGTCATGCGACTCGCCATTCTGATCGAGTATTTTTTCATCGCGGCCCGTCAAAAAGGTATATCGTCATCGAAGTTGTCCGGCAAGCGGGCTTTAGGCGCCTCTACCCTCGCTCCAGGGTCGGCCTGTTGTTCCGATCCATCTTTTTTCGGTCCAAGCATCTGCATCTTGTCAGCATGAATTTTTGTGGTGTATCGGGCGCCGCCGTTTTTGTTTTCCCATTTTTCAGTCTTGAACTTGCCGCTGATAAAAATCAGCGATCCTTTTCCAAGATATTTCGAGCAAATATCGGCCAACTTTCCGAACACAACGATGTTCACCCATTCGGTAGATTCTTGTTTTTCGCCTTGCTTGTTTTTCCACGACTCATCACAGGCAATTGAGAAATTACAAACCGCATCGCCGCTTTTTGTGTGTCTGGTCTCGGGGGGTTTGCCGAGACGGCCGATAAAATTGCACTGATTAAGATCGTTGCTCATGCGCTTTAACCCTGTTTGTATTTCGTTTCCATAGCGTGCATCTCTTCCAAAAACCGCTGCACGCCAGCCGCAAGACTGGCTATGTACTTTTCGTCGCGGTACACGCGCTTCACAAAAGGCCGGATGCCAGGCCAGTAGCTCACGAAGTCGCACCACTCACGTTCGGCCACCCAAAGTTGTCCTTGAATCTGGGCGACGTGTTCGGAAGGCACTTCGTTCGAAAATAGCACTTCCAGTTGCAGGTGCGGCAAACGGGTTTTTATTTCGTTCATGCCGTTCGGGCCGATCAAACTATCAGGGCTGCATCCGGCATTGCCGCTGCGAATAAACCCGACGCGCGTAGGCTCGACATCAGTCATCAGTGCGTAGGCTTGCCGCGCCTCATCTTCCATCGCGTGACCACGGGCCATATGAGTGTTTGTGTAGCCCTCAACCACCTGCCCGGTTATGCGTTCGCCTAATAATTTGTACATGTACGTCTTGCGCGTCTTGCTTGGTCCGCCGCTCTTTCCTTGCGCCATCACGGTATCAAATTCGGATGCCGTTGGAATTCCGGCTCTGGCGAGCAACCATTCAGGCGTTCCTTGTTCACAGTCAATGATTTCAATTGCCATATCAATACCGGATCGTGATGTGTGGAATCTTGCCCTGTGCGATTATCGTCACGATCACAGTCGCAACGGCATCATCAAATCCGCCAGCAACGATGGCATGCTTCGCTTCGTTGTTGATTCTCGCCCTGTGCTTCTTGTCGGATTCGCGCTTGGCCTGTTCTGCGGCTTCGGCCTTGACCTTTGCGTCAGTCTCGCGCTTGATGCGTTCTTCGGTCTCCAGAGCGGCCTTCGATGCGCGCTCTTGCGCTTCCTGCGCCGCGCGTTTAGCTTGTTCGGCCTGCACCATCAGCTCGCGCTCGCGGGTTGCCGCCGCTTCCTGCATTGCTTTTCCGCGCAGCTCCGCTTCCGCTTTGGCCTTTTCGGCAGCTTCTGCTGCGATGCGTTTCTCTCGTTCATCGCGTTCGCGCGCTTCGAGTTCTGCGCGCAACCGAACCAGCTCGGCCGCATCCGCCTCACGCTTCTGAGCCGCATTCAGTGCGGCTTTAATAGCCGCCACAGCTTTATTTTTGTACTCAGTTGCCGTGGCCATAAATTCAGCAAAAGAAGAATCAATAACAACGGCCTCAACCTCGCGCAATCTGTCCGCGATTACCTCGGATTTAAACCCCGACTGGTCCGTCGCCGCGACGTCGATAAATTCATCAATGATCGTCTGTAATGCACCGACCCTTTGCGCTTCTTTTTCCTCTATTTCATCCAGCGGCTTCTGGTGTACTGAAATCATTGCTTCAATCTGGTCGATGATGTTTTTTGCCTCGCCGTCGATCAGGCGGCCGCGCTTCAAAGACTCTTCCTTTTCCTTCTTGCGCGCATCGTCCACGGCGGTTTTCGTGCGGCGCAGCTTATAGATGTGACTGCGCGCTTCCTTGTTGCCTTTTTCGTCCGCGTAGTCGAATACAAGCGCGGAATTCTGCGCTCGCAGTTCCTTGAGTTGGGCCGCGAACGGTCGGTAAACGGCGATCTGATATTCAATGCCTGCAATCACTTCGGTTGCTTCTGCGTTCATCGGCTATCTCCATGTGACTCGGCAATCTTCTTTTTCCGCACGTCGATCTGCGCAACTGCGTTTGCGTATTTGCTGGCTGGGGTAGTTTCCAGCGAGTCAACTTTCAAAAAGTTGCACAGACGTTTTGTGTACAATGCCGCGGCTTCGGAGGTTGCAGTGATCGCGGCGATCTGGTCGAGCAGATTCGAGTGCTGTTCTTCGGTAATCGTTGGTTCAGGTTTTTCTGCGCCGGCCCCGTCGTCATCTTCTTCGCCTGCGGCCATACCAGCAGCGGCCAACAGCGTGTAGCGTTGCAGGTAAGTTACGGTCGACCCGACGGCCTGAATATTGTTTTTGCCGCCGCTTTGGTCCGGCGGCCCAGACAAAGAAACAGACTCGACATGGCCGAGTACGTGCGTTATGTGGCACGTCACACGGATCGCCCCGCCATCGGCCTGCTGCACTTCCCAGCGGTGCGAAAGGCCGTGCTTGCCCATCTCCTCGCCGATCACGGATGAAACATGGTCGAGGGTAGGGTGGTTGTATTCCGTTTTGCCTTTCTGCGTGTCAAACGAGACGTGTTTGTTTTTAACAATTGTTGGCGGGCGGGCCTTGAACGCAGTCATCGCAGTTACATACGCCTTCCGCGCATCGTTCGCTTCCACGCGTTCCTGCAACGCAATAAGGCGTTCGAGCATTTCCATACTGGCGCCGCGTTCGACGGCGGTTTGCAGCAGGGTTGTAGGGGTTATTGGCGCAAGGCTTGCCGTCGGCGTCGGCATATCTTGTGACTGGTGTTCGATTACTGCGTTCATTTTCAAGCTCCTGTTAATTGGGTGGCCTTAGCGCGCGTGCCTTTGCAGGCCAGTGCTTTCCCCACGAGTAAGCCGGAATCGAACCGGCACACAGCGCGCCTTGGCCATAGTCTGTCTAATAACTCGGGTTTGGGGTGATCCCTACCTGGTCTTCTCTGTGATTTTGTTTTCTTTCATCCCGCACTTTTTGCAATCGATGAGCCGCTTCCCTTCTCCGTAACAGGCGGCGCATTTTCCGGTCTTACGCTCCCACTCGGCGGTCCATACGTCGTGTTCGGCAGGGGTGAAATAAGCGGTTCGTTTCGTAGCTGGATCGGCTTTAGACCAGTTCGGCGTGCCTTTGTGTTTGCCGCGCGTTTTAACCGGTGCCACGGCCCCGATAACAATAAATAATTCGGCTTTTTTGATAGACGTAGCGCCAATCGTGCTAATCGTTTGGAATTGGTACGCGTCCCACTCTGGCGGCATGCCCAGCAGTTCTCTAGCGTGTTCGGTCAATAGGCTCATTCGTTATTCCCTCCCGGTAGTACAGCCTCATCCTGTTCCTGCTGCCGGAACGTTGTAGTCTTTTCTTCAAAATACTCTTCGATGCTGCATCCGAGGCAGATGGCGGCCGCGTCGATTTGATGTCGCGGGGTGTCGTCGGGCACGTAGAACATTAAAATTCTCATGTCTTCGCGGCCTTCTTGATCCGTACTGGCACGGCATCCATGAGCGCACAGTGCATCGACGCCCCGAGACTGAATAGCGTGTACAGCGCTGGCGTTCGCTCGTCCGGCTGGATGCACTCCTCGCGCAATTTACCATCGCGGCCGTCGATATACACCCATGTGGGCGTATTACTCCACCCCGGCCCCGCGCGATATTCCGGCACGATCGCAATAATCCGCTCGCCCTCGGCCAGGATTATTGTTTTCGGCTTCATCAGCATTTCTCCAAGTACCAGATCGCAACGCATACCAGGATGATAAACACAAGCACTCTAAATCTCCGACTGTTTGTCAAGCCCGTTTTCCTGGCCGTGAAAGAATTTTATCGAAAAAGAACCAGGACAATCTCCTTTCCGCCTGTGATTCATCGCCTGGATCAAACCGGTTAGCCCCAATGGCGAACCACCAAATAGTGCGGAACGCACGCGTGTGGGGGTGAGTCGTTGTTTTGTAATTATCGAAAATCCAGCGCGCATAATTCCTGTCAGCAATCCACATGTTCATTGGCCTCCGATGGGCTTGACGACTCATTTTTCGGGGCTGGCGACACTTTTCAACCACCACGGACCATACTTCATCTGGACTTGTTTTGCTCTAGCGCATTCGTCCGTATACGGGACCGGCATTGCGTCAGCTTGCTCTTTGCTTACCCGCACCACATGCGCCACGTAGCCCTCGCCGTCACTGGCAAACGCCTGCATCTGTCCGCGGCCATCAGCTAACGCCCCGTCGATCGTTGCGCGCAGCAGCTCCAAGTCCTCGCGCGTGCCCGCAATATAAGCCTCATCGTGCCATATCGCTTGCGCGTAAATGTGTAATGTTGACATCTCTATCAATCCTCCCGTTCCGGGCAAGAAATCTCATACTGCTCGCGTCGCCGAAACGTCGTTGTGCGCTCGTCAAAATACTCTTCCACGCTGCACTCAAGGCACGCCGCCGCCGCGTCGATTTGATGTCGCGGGGTGTCGTCTGGTACGTAAAACGTTGAAATTTTCATCCGCGTTTAGGCGTCAAGGCCATTTAGTTTGCACAGCATAAGCGCCTTCATCGCATTTACCGCGTCGCGGGAGAGGCGAATTTTTGTAATGTTTTCCATGTTTTTGAATCTAAAGACAAAGCTTCCATCGCCCATATCCCATGCCGTGATAGTGCGTGAGTCATCCAGTGTCGCTTGCCAACACTCTACATGGTAGGCCTCGTCAGCGCCATGTCCGACTTCCCCGCCTTCTCCTGGTGTTCCGTCGCTCATGATTTCTCGTCTCCGTTTTCGGCCCGCCGCTCAACCGCAGCGTTATACGTCACGTCCGATGTTCTCAACGTTCACAAAGTGACTTAGCAACCATTTTCGAAACGCTTCTTCGCCAATCTCCATTTTAATCTGCGCGTAGTAAGCGCGCGCATTGTCTAGAGCCGCTTTCATTTCTTGGTCTTTTTCAAACTTTGCAATAAGATTTTCAACGGTCATAGTTCCTCCTGTTGCCGCATAACTCTGCCACTACCAATCTAATCACATGCATGTTTTATTTTTCTATTGCAAGCGTTAAACGCATAACGCGCACTCATTTTTCGGTAGTCCCACAGTTTGCACAAGTCGAGCAGCGCGGTCGCTTTCGACGCGGCATAATTTTTTTCGTTTTTATCGTACTCAAGCACGTGGATTGGGTCTGCGCTCGGACGCTTCCCGTGCTGTTCGTCGAACCATTTGTCGAAATCAGCCAAAATTCCGGTCATCGTTTTAATCCTCGTTTGTCTTTCTCCGGTCGCACCCACTTGATAAGCATCTCGCGCGCTACTGCTGGCGTGACGCGCTGCACGACCGCGCCGTCGCGCACCCATCTGGCGATATCCCTCGCAGTGTCTTTTGCGTAGCGCGGGGTGTCTAAACAATAGGCCCACGCTGCGCCTGGCTGGGCCGGGTCGGCTGCGACGTAGCACATCATCTTCCAGTTCAGGCAATTTTTCACATTATCTCCACGACTCACGTCAGCGAGCCAGCAGCATGGCGTCAGCAAGCCGATACGCTTCCGACGCCAGCATCCCCGTGATTTTGTCGGCCAAAGGCGCGTAGTCTTGGCTTTGATGCGCCAAGAACCCGGTCAGCGCAGCAGCCGCAAATTGGTCGCGCATCCCCATGCCGGGGGGGGGCTGATACTGCTCGCCCGGTTCAACCGGTCCCGATTTCATAGCTTCTCCTTTGTCGATTGCAACCATGTCGCCTTTGTACACGCGTCGATTTCTCCCGTCGCCCAAATGTTTTTTATGCCCTATCAAATTTCGTTATGTCGGCCTTCGGCGCAGGCGGAATCGGCGCGCGGTAATACTGCACAATCCGGGCCTGATAGCGGATCGCGTCTAGCGTGGCGCGTGCGGCTTTGTGCGCGGCGAGGATTTCTTTTTGCGTGGGCGTTGACATGCGGCAGAGTATAATAGTAAGTTGAGCGTCGACGCAACTCAACTCACTCAACAAACTTAACAGGCGTCTATGTACGCAAAACTATTTACTCAAATGTACGACGGCACACTCTGCACGTCTGGCCCGTGGCAAGCGCTGGTGACATTTCAGCAATTGCTGATTCTGGCTGACAAGGATGGCGTCGTTGATATCACACCTACAGCGATCAGCAGACGGACAACAATCCCCATCGAAATAATCTCAACCGGCATTGAAAAATTACTCGAACCGGACCCGGAAAGTCGGACGCCGGACGAGGATGGTAGGCGCATAGTCCCGCTTGTTGAGGGCCGGTCATGGGGCTGGCGAATCGTAAATTACAAACACTATCGCGCATTACGCACAGAGGATGAGCGCCGCGAATATCACCGCGCATACTGGCATAAACGCAAAGCAGAAAAAGAAAATACTCAACTCGATACTCAACAGACTCAACAGACTCAACCGAACACAACCAATAGCAGTAAGCAGTATGCAGTAAGCAGTAAGCAGAAAGAAACTACATTGTGCGATTTTCCAAAAAACAAAAAAAAGGCAGACGATCTTTCTGTTGATTTCGAAACCGCTTGGAGCAAGTACCCAGCACGGGCTGGTGGTAACTCGAAATCGAAAGCACTCAAAGCATGGCTGGCTCGCATCGCCGAAGGGGTGAGCCCGGAAGCATTAATCTCCGGCGTGGATCGCTACGCAAACTTTATTCGCTCAACCGAAAAACTGAACACTGAGTACGTCAAGCAAGCCGCTACATTTTTTGGCCCAGACAAACACTACTCGGAAGAGTGGCGACCGCCTGCAAAAATATTGAAACCGAATTTTGAAAATCACCACTCCTTGCCTTCACACAAGGATTTTCCGCAATGAATGTGCTGGAACTCGAAGCCGGGTTGCTGGGTAGCCTGTTGATCGAAAGCAGCCGGTTTGCAGACTGTGAAATTACCTCCTCTGATTTGCTGTCGGAACAGCACGCGCAGATTTTTGACACGATCCAGTCGATGATCCTGACTCGCGACCCCGTGGACACTATCACCGTATCGGAAAGGTTGGAACAAGTCACTGGCGGCGTATGGCTGCCGATTGTAGGCCGAATCGCCATGCAAGGCATACCAGGGCGAGACCTCGGTTATTACTCGCGCCTAGTGCGATCCTACGCGGTCAAGCGCCGAGCGCTGGAGATCGCCATATGGATGCAGGAGAACGCCGACATCGACAACGTGGTTGACCAAGCGATCCACAAGCTGATGGATTTGCACCGCGTCAACACCAAGCATGAGCACACAATCATCGAGTCGATGAGCGCGGCACTGAGCGAGATTGACGAAGCGATGCAAAGTGGCGGGCTGGTTGGAGTTGATACCGGCCTGGCTGATTTGAATAGCCGCCTTGGTGGATTTCACAAGTCAGATTTAATCGTGATCGGTGCGCGCCCATCGGTAGGCAAGACGGCATTTATGCTCAACATCGCCGACCGCTGCGGTGCGCCAGCAGGGATTATCTCGGGTGAACAAGGCAGCTCGCAGATCGGTCTACGCCTGATGGCGATTTCTGGCCGGGTATCAGCGCACAACATGCGCCGCGCGAAGCTCGAAGAAAGTGAGTGGTCGAAAATGACGCTTGCGGTATCCGCCGCAAAGAACAAACGCATGTGGATTTACGACAAGCCCGGCCCGGACATTCACGACGTGGCACGTCAGGCGAGGAAGTGGAAGCACCAGAACAATATTGCAATCCTATTTGTCGATTACTTGCAACGCATTCGTGGCCCCAAGGGCGGCAAGAAAGACGCAGGGAGAATCGAAGAGGTTGCGGAAGTCGCGCGCTCGCTGAAAGACATTGCGCGTGAATTGAATATTCCGGTTGTCGCGCTTGCGCAGGTGAACCGCGATGTTGAGAAACGGCAAGACAAACGCCCGACGATGAGTGATTTAGCGAACAGCGGCGAGATTGAGCGCGAGGCGGATCAAATCATAACGCTGTATCGCGATGAGGTCCATAACCCAGAAACGCGCTTTGATGGTGTATGCGAGGCGAGCGTAGTCAAGAACCGACACGGGCCAACCGGAATTATCAGACTGGCGTGGTCGAAGGATTTTATGCGGTTCGACGGCTTGGAGCGAGAGCATGACGAATACCGCGCAGCCTGACGACGTAGCTGTGAAGCTATTAAAAACAACATTCGGCCGGCTCACAATCACCAGTGCAACAGAATCCACTTCGTGGTTTGCGCCAGTGTGTCGCTCGTGCGGAGTGAGTGGCCCGTCTGTACGTATTGAGCGCGGAACGGACCAGCAGAAGCTGCGCGAGCTGATGAATAAAGCGGATGAACTTTGGAACAGCCGAGTGGTGCCCAACGTTCAAATTCACCGGCCCGCCGCTTTAGGCGGGTCCGGTGGAATGCAGAGTTAGAACTTTTTAACCAACAGGTGAAATATGAAAAATGAGTCTTTTCCAGTCTGCGGTGATGGTGGCCAAGAGCGGTTTAAATTAACGCGCACTCCAAATGGAGTTTATTGCGTCGATGGGCGGTCTATCCCAATTTGTGACAATGGCGCTATTAGCCTCAATGACGGCGAGCCTGTCATTGATATCCATGGCAGCAATGATAATGCCATAGGCATCTGCGGGGCTGTGCTTGGTGTTTACATAAAAAAGTGAGAATTGAAATTGATGCCACTTACCAAGTGATTTTATCGCGTCACGAACAGCATCGTAATTTTGTCGGTGTCGCTACTGTACTTAGTGCCATCAGATAACGTCACGGCGGAGGCTAAAGATGACTTAGCTAAGAAAGTCGGGCACCGTGTCCATGAACGCACTGGTCGCCCGAAATGGTGGGTTGTGGACGTTCTACGAGAATGGTCCGGAGCGCGTCACGAACATCCAACCAAGTATTGGGTCAACCATCTGAAGGTAAGTCAGCCGACTTTGTCGCGCTGGGCGAAAGGGCGTGACGAGCGATCGGTTTATTCAACTATTGAGCGCGACCTCGCCGTGGCTGTTGCTAAGCTGCATGAACCGATGGCGCAGGCTGGTTGGATCAACAGTGAGCTGATTGTGGGTAAGTTCCAGGACCGCCTCGCGTAACTCTTGCATCTCGGGGGATATAGCGCGGCGGTCTACTTGGTTGGCCATGTCTTACTCTCTTAAAATGCGCGGTGTGGGGTATCCATAGTATATCACGTGGCTCAAATATCAGTAACCTGGAAAAAACTCAACGCAGAGTTTTGCGTTAGCGTTGGAGTTCCGGCTGCGCTAGTAACCGTGAGCTTTGCTTGTATGTCCCCGCCGGCCGCAGAGACTTCGTTCTCGGCCACGTACAATACTTTAGTAGCCGATATTACTACTTCGCCCGTGCTAGTTGAAACGGCATACTTGTGCGCAACTGAGGTGGTATCTTTGTAAAGGCGTAGTTCAACTAAATCACCGACGTTAAGTCCAACAACGCGTACCTGCGAGTATACTTGTTTCCTCCCAGGAAACTTGCAACGCACTTTATCACTGGCAGTCACGGCTTCAGAGTTCAGGTCTTTAACAACAACACTAAAATCAACAACTCCCTCTACTCCAGTTGTAAAACTTTGAGCTGACCCTAATGTTAGATGTACCTCAGTACCATTAGCATACATAATCTTCTCATTCGCAGGAGGACAGTCACAGAAGGCAGTAACCCATCCTGTAGCCTTATTTATTTTAACGTAGTTATTGTTAGCGTTGTCTGCTCCTCCGTCACGAACAACATAATCAAGATTCACGCCGTCTCCATACACATTATCTATCACTACTGTATTATTTTTAGGCAAGCTGGTAGCAGCACCGCCGCCGTTATCCTGAAACATTACAACAGGGACTGTGGACCAGCTTCCAACAGTTGTTCGCTGTCTAGCTACACCGATTCGTATATTATTATATTGCGAATGCACCGCAACAGAATTTGATCCTGAAATTGTTACACACGCTTGCCCCCAAGAATCAGCAGATTCCACTTCAATGTCATTGTACTGCGCTCCATGAATCAGCTTCACTCCGTAAGTGTAGGCGTTTCTGATTCTGATACCTTTAATTACTGCGTGTGAGCAGAAAATATCGAGCACTTCTCCGACGTTATCTCCGTAAATTCCGTACCCAACTGGTCCTTTCCTGTCGGTTCCACTAACGCCAGCGATATTTACTACATCAGTTTGCTGTCCGTAAGCAGCCAATGCCGCGCCAGCAAGAGCGATATCTGTTCCTCGTATGTTATAGAATTCTCCCGGCTCACTTGGGGCGCTTGCCACCATGTCGTTATCAATCTCAAAAACTGTAAGTTGCGGCGTACCGGTCCACGTAGTCAGAGCTGTACCGCAAGACCTCGCCTCTATATTTTCTACACGATAACTCCCTAAACCTATAGAATTCAAGGACAAAAATGCTCCGTTACACACTGCAAAGCCGGTAAAAAACAAATTCTTGAAGTCGCAGCCTTTTGTTGCTGTCCCACCGCGCACGCGAACTGGGTAAATTACACGCTCTGCCGCAGCGTCTGTGGTAAAGCGTATGCCTTCCATGCCGATGTCGTCAACGGACAGAAACAGAAAGCCGCACCGCGCGGCTGCGTCTTTGTCCGCCGTCAAGTCGGTGCTGTTGAAACCCCCGGTACCGGTCTTAAACGTAATGGTCGACCAGCCCGACTGGCTCTTAAATCTGGTCCCAGTTACCCCAACCACGCCCGTGGACAGATAATATGTCTTACCCGGCACAAGGTGCACTATAGTTCCCAGCGCCGCCGCATTTGAAAATGCAGCATCTTCGAGCGTCGTTCCGTTACCTACGGCGCCAAATGCGTGCACTGTAAGTTCTGTTGGATGATAAACCGCCACCCACGCCGCCGACCCATCCCCGGCCGCTGGGATAACGATGGTGCCGCCATTGTCGACGTAGGTCCCAGGTGCCGCGCCCGTCTTGCCCCGGAACATCAAATGCCCGCCATCGCCTGGGGTCGTGTGGTATTTGCGCCAAATCGAGCGACCGCTTACGACGGCAAGCGTTCGCATGACGGCAATGCCGTTGACGTGCGTTCCTGTGGCCGTGACAAGCTGGGTGTTGTCAGTTTTTGTTAGGGCTGCGCCCGACCCCTCAATAACCTTCGCAATCTCTTCCTGAAACGCATTCATGATGTCGTTGGTGACTTCGGTCGCACCACCGGTGACAGGATGAGTGTCGACGAAAGTGTTGTTATAGTTATCTGTGCCGTCAATACGATGCATCTTTAACCCTCAGAAACAGCAAAACCGCCTTCTGGCGGTTTGGTGGCGTGGGATATTACAATTTATGACTTATGCAGAATGCTCTGTTATTGCCATTCTAGCCGCTTGAACGCCGCCGAATCGACGGGTCGCTCCAATCCCATTTAAATAAACGGACCCAGCATTTGGCCCTATTCGGACCGTAAATGTTTGTGAATTTGTGTCGGTAGCTGACATTTCGTGCCGAAGATTCATCCCATTAATTAATCCTGCATCATCTGCGGTGGGGGCTACTAAAAAATAGTTGTTGCTAGCAGCGATTGCGCTAGCCGACCCGCTCTTAAATAAAGCTAGCGCAACCTCACTAGTGGTAGATTCATGACGATAAACAGACGGTAAAAACACCTCAATCACCAACCTATTTGCTGCCGCTGTTGGGGTAATTGATACTGTCAAAATCTCATAGCCTTCTGTATTTTGAGGAATCGTATCATCCATTGGTATAGCTGTGATAATAGCGGCGTTAGCAGTATATGGTGTCGCCTCTACTCGCTGAACCATTACCCCAGCAGCAGAGAACATTGCATCTACAGGAAGAGATTTTGTCGCGGGAGTGAGCCCAAGCGCCACCGCCGTCAAACTCGCCGACAACGACCCCGAATCCATCGTAACCGTAACCGTGGTCACGGTCGCATAAGCCACGCTTGCAATCGTTCCGTACAGCGCTGTTGCGTCGGTCATGCGGATGCGACGACTCACTAAATAGACCGCAGTCTGATTGCCTGTGACAGTAAATGACGTAGTGCTAACATAGCTAGGCGTGTGGCCCCAGTCGCGCCATTCGACATCCTCATACCATGCGCGCACGTCGGCCATTGCTTGTCGTGCCGAGTTGTTTACGGTTGATGGGGCTTGCCCTTCAGCGAAATTCGCCGACCCTGCGGTGTCGTTATTTGCGGCGGTGGTTGACCAGTCTTTCATGGGCATAGTTAGCGGGCTCCGGCTGAGGTAGTTGGAATTGTCATTGTTTCACGTGGAGCGTCTTTTTTTGCTTGCGTAGCAAGTTCAGCCGAAATCATCGGCGCGTAATGTTGTACGACTCTTTGCAATTGCGCCGAGCCGGGAGGGAATTTTGAAGACGCCAGCAATAAACGCTTTCCCGCGTTTGTGGTGAATAAAAGGCGCGCCCCATACGCTCCCGCTCCAATGGTTGCCGGGATGGCCAAATTCTGCGCACCAGCAATGCCAGCACCAATGCCCGCCACCCATCCAACAAGACGACTCCCATTAATCGGGTTCGCGTCCGAAAATCCATGTTGTTGCGCGTGTCGCATCAGAACCGTGAAGCCATCTATTTCGGCCTTATCCTTACCTCTAAAGAAAACTCCAACGTCTTTTTGGCGCTTCTCCAAAGATTGTGCAAAACGTGCTTCGCTGAACTTTTCGCCGCTTTCAGCCAAAGAGTCTTTCATGGCATCGCTTACAATGGAGCCTTGTATTGCCTTCCGCCCATCAGGGGGCAGCGCATTATAAACAGAACTAGGCTTGGCCTTAGTCAAGGTTTGGAACTTCCTGTATAGTTGATCCGGGTCTGTAATATTTTTTATAGTTGCGACATCTTCCCTGTAGGGTGATATTTTTTCTGCGTAGAATTTATCTGCGTTTTTCCATTTTTCAAGCAGCTTGTAGGAATTTGCTTTATCTTTGTAAACGGGCTGGCCTTGGATATTTTTCATCCAATCAACTTGATCACCATACAGTTCGGACTGCATCGCTGCTTTTTCATCTGCCGCAGAAATTACCGGCGCCTTTGGTCGTGCGCCTTTCTTCGCCTTTTCTTTAAAAGTGTTAGCGAAGTTCATAAGGTCGTTCCAATCAGCAGCGTCACCTTGCGATTGAACGCTTACGATTTTAGGCTTGCCAATATCAGATAGCCCGCGCTCTATGTCTGCATCCAAGGCCACTTTTAATTTTTGCATAGGAACGACGCCAGCTTGGCCAAAGATGGCATTATTCCCCTTATAGTAATCAGATACTTTGCCTTGAATTTCATCTTGAAAATTTGTGAGTCTTGAGAATGTATTAGGCTCCCCATTTTGAAGGTTCTTTTTTACAGAATCCAAATACCCTAGTAATCCGCTATCAGGGACTACCTGCTTAGATTCAGACTTCATGATGTCATCAATGGTCTTCAGGGCGGAAGACGATCCTAAATCTCCGTATGGGTCCGCTTCTTTAGCAACGTTCGCATACAAGTTGTTTTTTACTTTTTTGGCGTTCTCTGCCTTTAGCAACATGCTATCTTTGGCTATTTGGGATAGTTCGGTATGCGTCTTCCCGCCCGTTGCATTCAATGTAAAGTTTTCAGCGGCTGCGCGTGCTTCCGCGTGACCTAGCTCGCGCTGCCCCTTCGTTCCTACTAGCGGGATGTTTTCTAATGCCGTTCCTACCTTTTGCCCTTTCCCTGATATATCGGGATATTGCAGGCGCACGCCATATTGATCAGAGAGCTTCATTAATTCTTGCGCAGCCGGGTCTGATACATTTCCTTTTACTGCGTTGTAAATTTTCGCGCCAAGTTTACCAGCACCGCCTATTGCTAGAGGAATTCCACCGCCCAATAGAGCGCCTCCAACTGTAGACCCAGCCCGATTAAGCAATTGACCGCCCGTTGATTCTGTTGCGTTATCCGGCTGAAACTGTGCCGTGCCTAGCAGCCCTCCAATACCTGCCCCACGTAATGCTATGCCGCCGAGTGTTGCGGGCGCGCCTATAGGAATTGCCAGCGTGGGCGCAACACTGCCGATAGTGCGCATCGCTTGCGGGTCAATGTCGCCAAAGTTTTGTTGATATGAAGCGCGACCGGTGTTCGCTTTTTCAGTGAAGGCTTTCGCCACATCTGGAGATTGCAGACCTAACCAGGATTCGGCTTCGTTTGCGAGCTGTCCAATACCCTCTCCCGTGTCGATCAGGCCGCGATTGAAAGCACGGGCGGGGCTGGGCGGCGTTGCGGCATAGCGGCGCGCTTGATCCATTAACTTAAGTTTTTCACCATACGCAGCGTTTGCTGGATCATCAACACCTACAAGGCTCGGTGGCGCGCTCGCCTGAAAATTTGAGCGCGCATAATCCATCACTTCTTGATCGGTGGCAGTATCCGGCGCGGTGACTTCATGAACTGACCCATCTGGCGCGGTGACTCTGAATTTCGCCATCATTGGACCCTTTGAATAGACCAGCCGCCTGACTGAGCCGGAGGTGCGGCTCCAGGCTGTAACTTGTTTATCCCGCGCTCAATCTTAAGCTCAGCACTCTCAAGAATTTTGCGCAGTGCTTCAGGCTCAAGCGTGATATCGCCGCCCATAATTCTTTGTAGGTAGCGCATTTCTTCGTTTGAATCATTCCCTCCGAAGTCTTTGAGCCTTGGGATGACGACATTTCCAATATGTGACAAGAACGCCTCCGTTCTGGCGGCTGTAGACTTGTCCATACCAGGGACGCCCTTTGCAATTTGTTTCTTGATATTCGCGTATGCGCCCGAATAAATTCCTTCTGAAAGTAGCTTAGTGGATTCGCGCACGCTCTCTAGGGCTCCGATTTTCCCGTCCAGCATAGAGCGCTGTTCGCCAATCTTTACCCCTTCTGAGGTTGCAGCCGCCGCCGCGCCCTTATACGGAACTGTTTCATTCGGCGCCAAAGTAATCGGCACCGGTGCGTCAGTGCGGCCACCGGTGCGAGCCGGTAGCGGAGTCATCGCTCCACCGGTGTCCTTCCATACCTGCTGTTGGGTCAAATTAAAGCCGGACGGGAGCTGTACTTGTCGAGCACCGCCCTTTGAATTCAATTGCAGAAGCGCCGGAGTATCGCCAATCATGCCTTGCACTGGATTCAGCCCGAATTGACCTTCGCCGCTATTCGGGTCAAGCAGCCCCATCAGCGCTTTTGGCTCAACATTCATCCCGTAATCCAATAGCGCCGAGCGTTGCCGGTCCTGCATCTGTCCGCCCGCTTCCGGGAAGATTTGCGGCGTGTTCGGATCAAGAAAGCGACCCACTCTATTAAGTGATCCTTGCTGCCGTTGCTGCATTTCTTGCTGTTGCGCCATTTGAGCATCTTGCAACTTCTTACGTTGCGCGAATTCTTGCTCCTGTAAGTCGCCATGTCGTCTTTGCGCTGCCGACTGGCTATATTGCTGCAAGCTGCTAAGTAGGTTAGCGCCAACATTCTGCCGTGGTCCGGCCTGCGAAGAAGCGAGCAAGCCCATGCCTAAATGGGCCATTAATAGTGGGTCTTTGTTATCGAGCAATCCCATTTAGCGGCTCCCTATTAAACCAAGTAACCCGCCGGCTGCCGCGCCCCACGGGCCGAACGCCGACCCCATCGCCGCACCACCTAGCGCGCCCATGGCCGGGTTGCTGCCTTGCTGGCCAGTCAATGGCTGTTGCGGCCCGCCGATGATGCCGGAATATTGCTGCAACTGGCGCCAAGGATCATTCGCGATGTCACGTGATTGTCCGGCCGCTTGGAATTGCGTGTTTATACCCTGGTCGTACATGTTACCGAGACGACCTTGCGCCATTTCCATATTTTGGCGCTCGTTCGCGTAATTTCCGCCGTAGATGTTCGTTGCGAGATTGTTCAGATTTTGACCAAGCGAGTAGTTTGCGTTATTCGTTGCTCCGGCTTCTGACCCACGGTTGTAACCGCCCGCCATCCCGAAGCTCGAACGAATCGCCGGAATCGCAGTATTCGTGTACTGGCGCGAAACGGCATCTGAAGCTTGACCGAATATCTTGTCGAGATAAGGATTCGAGTTCAGGAAGTTGCCAGAAGCCGTATCCTGAGTGAGTTGTTGCGCCGGGTTCTTATAGCCACCTTGACCGAACTGCTGATACATATCAGAAATCCATGAAGGCGTAGCGCCTACACCGCTGTTATAAAGACCCTGAGCATTCCTATACATATCCTGAATAAAGGGTCGCTGATCTTTGAAGGCGGGATTTTCCGGCGCTTTCTTTCCGCCTAAAAGTCCCGTCAACCCAGGTAAGAAGCTCATATTTTCACCCCATTAAAATGTAAATAAACGTGCGGTCAGTGGTGGCCGCATTGGCGTGCGTAATTACAAAGGAGCCGGTGGCGCGGGAAGTAATGCGCCAATCTTCTGCCGCTGCGTTGGCGGTAGTTGGGACAAGAATCGGGACGACATTTGAATGCGCGTTGATGTCGGTTACGGTTGTTGTCGTGACGTTCGCGGAAAGCGTCACAGTGCCGGTGGTATTGATCTTCCCTAGCAATAGGGCGTTGACACGCTCCGACACTTCTCTAGGAGTGGGCTGTGTCGAAAGGTTTAGGGTGGTCATCGACGGCCACGTGCCGCCGCTTCAATGTCCACCCCGAACGCATCTGTAAACCCGCCTGCAATCGTCGCTTCAACCACGTGATAGCGTGCCGTAGAGCGCGGCCTGTAACATTTACTCGTTGTGGTGGCAGAAAGGCTAGAGCCATAACTGATCGACGCGCTAAGGTCGTTACGTTCGCCTACACGCACGGTCGTAGTCCCGCCATCTACACCAGCGCGAAGCTTTACGATCGAAGCCTTCATCCCTTCCGCAAGACGCAGCTCTTTGGTCTGTAGAACAGCGGTCATCGCCGAGCCAGTGAACATCTGCCACACGTGCGAAGTGTTGAAGCATGACAAGTTGATCTTGCCGTTCTTCCAGTAGTCGGCATCAAGGCTGTAGGCGAGAGTTTCCATCGTCCCATAGGCGTCTAGCTCTTCCAGCGTGTAACCAGGCGTTGCTAGCTGGCATATCAGCTCGTGCGTAACGGAAATATAAGACCAACGCTGCGTTGCCCAATTAAACGCGATGATTGTGTCTGGCGTGCCGGAACTTGCTACGGTTGACGGGAACGACCAATAGACAACCGGGTATTTAGGGTCAACTGCCGAGGTGATGCGTGACTTATTACCATAGTCAAGATTGTCGAAGAACCACTTGTTAACCTTCTCGGTACCAATTGGGGTAGATACGCCGCTAAATGAATAAAACCCATCTGTATCCAGATAGAAAATGGTCTGCCCAACTTTAACAACTCCGCCCGGAACCATTGCGCCCTTATTCAGCTCAACGGGGTCGAGCTGGAAGAAGTAAGGCGCTCCGACGTAAGTCATGCGCCAGATTTGTTTTTTCTGGAAGATGATCCCGAATTCACCTCCGATGATTTTTTGAATGGGGCCGGCATCGCCCACGAGGTCAACAGAGTCGGATTGTGAGCTCCCGCCCACGGTCCAGTTTGTTGCGTCGCCTTTATCGCACCAGACAAGCCGATTGCTAACCGTTCCGCCAGAGTCGTACACATTGCCTAGAACCAGGAAATCACGTACAACGCCACTATGGCGCGCTTTCGGTGAACTTCCACCCAAGTCGGCAAAGACTGCTCCGCCAAGCGTAATCACTTGCACGGCGTCGTTGTAGTTCGTAGCGATAACTTGTTCGCCAAACTTTGCAAACTCCCAAGACTCATCTGAGCCGGTGGTGTAGGTAGCTCCGCTGTAATTATTCGCTACAGTCGAGTCGAGCTTGTAAAGCTTCGTCGCGTCGCCCGCGAAGTTGAACGGATTACCATCAAGATCGACACACGTGTAAGCCCCCAAACATCGGCCCGTCAGCGTTGCGCTTTGAGAAGAAGCAGCAAGGAAGGGTTTATAGCCTCGCCCCAAAGGCAGACAGTTCTTAGCAACGGTACAGCCTGGATTGTCTAGCGAAGGCTGATCCGGCAGCCATTCCCCGAATTCGGTCATCATTCTGGGTTAAAGTCCAGGCGGGTTCGCAGCTTGGCTTCCGGGTATTTCTTAAAGCCATCAGCTCGAATCGCGCCGCCGACAAGGATGTCCCGTTTGTTCTGCCAGAATGTCGGGTCTTCCTGCATAAACGTCAGCCCTTCAACCATTGCAGCGGCTAGGTAGATGTCTGCGAATTCTGGCATCAGCTCGTTGGTTTCGGCGGTCGTTACGGCTAAGTCAGTGAGCTTGTAATAGTTCATCTCGCCCGTGTAGGCGGTGCCTGGGGTGCAGCTCAATTCAATCTGATTCGCCGTAATCGTGTAGAATTTTGGCTGGCCACTGCCAGAGGTCCGGTACAGCTCCATCTGATCCTGCGAGACATACCCCATATTAGAAATGGGTGATGTATTGAGCTGGAACCGGCGGAATCCCGTGAACCCTGTAGGCAGTGCGAGAAATCGAGTCGACGTACTCAATGAAGCTGTGGCGCGCGCTTCCATTTCTGCAAGGCGCAATTCGCGCTTCATCCAGTTTTCGCCAAGACTCACGAAGTCCGAAGCGTTCGCAGTATACTGATTGTCATCTAACCACGTCGATATCGCGGTCAAAAGAGTTGAATAGGTGATGATCGCCATTTATAGTTTTCCGTACCGTTTTGGGTAGGTCTGAAGTTCTTTGCCGTAACGAATCGCCCGCCCATCGAACTTGCATAGCGGCGATTCTGGCGGGATAACGACGTCAATCCCCTTGCTGCGCGCCAAGCCGATCAAGTATTCGCAGTTTGGGCGCTGGTAGAAATATTCCTCGTCGTCGCGCATGTCCACGCCGTAGATGCCGATCTTTTCGTAGTTCTCGGCGATGGCCAGCGCCAGCATGTACGCGATGCTTGAATTCCAATATTCGCCGGTGACTTTCGCGGCCTCGTCGAACGGAAAAGCCGTAGCGCTATAAAAATACGACTCCTGCATGTAAAGCGTGGCTTCACAGCCGCGAAGTCTGTCAAGGTAGCCTTCTTTTCTGCATTTGACGCCGGTGAGCAATTCGATATCATGCATTTCAAAGAGGCGTGAATAGTGGTGCCAGTAGCCTTCATCCCAAGGCAACCCCCACATTTCTACGCCCTTCCAAAACGGCGCCTGATCATGCGTTGTCGGCGATAGCCCGACGATAGCAACCTCTTTCAATGCCATATCGCACGCTTCTTGGCGAATGGTTTTCCGTTTACGGTCATCAAGTGCGGGTGCTCAGACTGAGCATGCATCAACGCCCTGCGGCGCTCTTCTGGGTCCGCGCTTAAAAGGTTGTATCTAACTCCGGTCGTGCAGCATTGGCCGCGATACATCATCTCGACAACATTAACCGGAATAGATGCAGCCTTTGGCAAGAACCCCTTGTACTTCCCGAACTCCGGTGTTGCATCACGCTCCGCCTTATTTTGGCGCAGATATTTGGCCACATCCTGAGACTTGACCACGATAATTTTGTTTTCTGAATCGTCGTAGGTAGTTGTGGATGTGACGTCATCGAAACCGTTTTCCATTAATTCACGCCTATAAATCCGACAGAGTACGTGATCGAATCGGTGTCGCCATGGGTCGCGGTAAGCTTTAAACACTGCGGGAGCATGTCCTTTGCAATAGTGTTCGCAGATGCCGTTAAACTCGGGTGAACTCTCAATACAGTTAATCCTGTGCCGGTGATCGCCGCTGATTCAAGGATGGTGTACACGGCACTTCCCCCAGGCTCAACCCCTGCGATAGTAAAAACAACAGAAGGGGTTAAGGAGACGGCGGTCACGTTGATATAAAATAGACCGGCTGTGCACTCGGTGTTTGTCGTCATCGACAACGTAGCCGTGCGCGCCGCCGACGCTAGCAGTATCTGATTATCTTTTGTCGCTACTCTCATGAGCTACCCCAATAAAAAAGGGGCCGAAGCCCCTTATAAAGTTGAACCGCTTAAACCTTAGTAATCGCCTAGATTGATCCATGTAATCACGATAGTTCCCGATATGGTTTGCGTGCCGTTTCCGTCCACATCGGTGGTGGTCGCATAAGCCGTGTTGAGGTACAAGTCTTTCGCTGTAGTCGTACCATCAAACTGAGCCGCCGCCACCAACGCCGCACCTACCGCCGTGCCGGCCACATTGATCGTGGTGGACGAAGTAAACGCAGTTGTCGGCAAAAAATCCACCATCGTACCAGTCAGAGACACATTCGTAGCGGCGGCGGTGCCAAGCCCTATCGCTCCGGTAACGCCTGAATTAATTGTCGTCGCAATAGCTGATGTGGTTTTCTGTTTAAGCGAAGCGGTAACACCCAACACCGAAATGCGCCCAGCGGGAAAGTCGTAAATTTTAGTCCCTTGATATTCGGTGCCATCTGTTACGGTCTGTGCCACGTTGTCGAGCGTGAGGGTAGTGATACAAACCGGGCCAAGCTGGCAATGCTGAGCGGATACCGTCGAGACGGAAACATCCCCGACATCCGCCTGTAGCGTGGAATCATCGCGCAGATAAAAAGAACCATTACGCTGTTTAATTTTCCAACCCATGATGGTTACTCCTAAAAAGGGGGGCCGAAGCCCCCGTTAACTTAGCTTGTGGTTAAGTCGTAAATCGCCGCATGCGCCTTCTGATTGCACATTTCCAGAGTGTATTCCACGAGGATTTGCTTGCGGATTGAGTCACCGGTTTTCGCTAAATCCCACGTCGCAAAGTCGCGCAATACCGCGAACTTCATGTACTCCGGGTCAAGGAAGTACATAACGTCCGTAGGAGCCTGGCGGCACGGGACAAGACGAATCTCAGTACCTAGAGGGTCAATGTAAACATCGACTGAGTTAATAACCTTGGTCTTATCGCCATTGCTGGTGCGGGTTGAATTACCGGTGAACGAGGCGAATTTCCGCTTTTGGAAAGCGTTCATAACCCCGAGCGAAGGATTTCCGCCATTAGTCCAAGACGATGACAGAACGGACTCTACAAACGACTCCTGAACCGCGCGCGCAGTGCCGTCAGTATGCCCATCCGAACCGTCGCCAGTTGCCGCAGTCGCATCTGCCGCTTTGTTGGTGTTGGTTAAGATATACGCCTGCATGCCCGCACATTCCGACGCCAGCGTGTCGTTACCGGCAACATAGGCGTTGTTCTCAAGCAGGATTTTTTCAACATCCCGCTTCAGCTCCTTCATCTTGTCCTCCATCTCCTTAGCCATGTTCGACTTCATCCCGGCCTTCTTCACAGCTTCCTGCGATCCTGCCACACGCGCAACCTTGTCGGAAATTGCGCGGTAGTTGAATACGCGAACGTTCGCGTTAGCGGCGTCGGTCGTCGCATCGTCGCCTTCAATTACGAAGTTCGTGCTTGAAGCAGCGGCGATAGCGCGGGTCAACCATTCATGTTTTGTGCTGGTGGCCGATGCGCGAGGCATGGACGAAAGTACCGGCGTTTCGGTAGGGCTTACGTCATAAATGATGTCGCTCAAGTCTTCGCGATTTCCAACTGCGTCATAAGTGCTATGTGTATTTGTAGGCTGTGCCATTGTGTGTTACCTCGTCAGACTCGGTTAGTTTTTAGCAGGTATTCCGCTAATGTTGATTTCCCATCTTTGTATGCTTTTTTCGCAGTGTTCTTGTCGTTGGCGGCTCTATCCGAACCACTTTCAACCTGACCAGCCTTGACAAATTTCGGAGCGATACGGACCTGTTTCACGGTGTCGGTTTTTGCGCTTTGCAGTTCATCGAACAACATGGCTTTGCGTAACAACACGATCCCATCGGCATAATCGGCGACTGCCGGATTTATGCTTTTTGCGCTCATGTAGTTTTTAAGCTTGGTGCGCTCTCTTTCTGCAACAGCGACATCTGACCACTCTGGAATAGCCGTCTTCAGTTTTTCAAGCTCCTTCGATTGAGACTCGCTGATCTTCTGCTTGCGCTGTTGATCAACGTAATCGACGGCCTCTTTTAGCTGAGCTTGGCGAAGCTGAAACTCTGAAAGCCTTGCCGAAAATTCGCCCGGATCATTGGCGCGTAATTCCTGCCAATTGACGTTTGAATATTCGTGGTTCAGCTTGTTCTGAGTCAGATTCAGGTACGTATCGAGCTGCCCTAATCTTTGTTTCGACTGCTCTTCGACTTCTGCGATTCTGGTTTGCAGGGCCTTATGCTGCTCCGCAACTTCCATGTTCTTTTTATTTAGATGGCCTTCTAACTGATAGCTTTTGAGTAAGTCGGCGGGCTTGGCTTTTCCTTCGATACCGTTCACTTTGGTTTTAACAAACAAATTGCCGTCATCATCGACGTCGAATTTGTCCGCTTCAATCCCCAAAGCCAGCGCGATATCATCAACAGAAAGCTTTCTACCTTCCTTCTCTTCAGCGTCTTCCGAAGTAACATCCGGCGTCTCAGCCTTTACCTCTTCAACAACTTCTAGTGTTTCTGTCTTTACCTCTTCAACAACATCAGGCGCTGCATCGGGTAGCGTTTCCGCGTCCTTATCCTGATTCAACAAAAAGTTTTCAATACGAGTAGAAATACTCGCGCCCGTGGGGGTAGCGGTTTGGTTTTCCATAAATCTCCGGCAATAAAAAAGCCCCGGAATGGGGCTTTAGTTCGTGAATGCTGTGACTACAAGGCTAGCGCCTGAACTCCTTCACCTGGCTTTTCTTTTCCAGCTCATCAAGCCGGAACTCTGCAATCATACCGGCATCAATAACGCGCTGCACTTCGCGCTCAAGCCCGCGAATAAGTTGCTTCACCCGAATAATGTCGGCCGCTCCGTCTTTGTCGTGCGCGGTGTCACATGCGAGCGATTTAGCATCAATGGCCACATTCACCGCAGACCATATCTTGCGCCATACGGGGTTATCCAATAGCTGCTTGGCATCGGACGCGCTGAAGATGTCGGAGTTAAGGTCGGTCATTTAATTATTGTGCACCAATCTCCGCACCCACACCAGCCTTCCCGATGTCAATTTTGTAGCCGTCCATCATCGCCTTAATCTCGGCCTGCATGACGGCGATAGCCTCTCTGCTGCGTCGTTCTGCGTCGCTATTCATCTGCTCCATGCGCATCTGCATCATCTGCATGGAATGTTCAGACTGCGTGCGCATTTGTTCCAGCGCAAAGTCGAGCTGACCTTTCGCCTGGTCTCGCTGCATCAGGAACTGACCCTTGACCTGCTCCGCTTCGGCCATTGGGTTCGGCGGCGGCTGGCTCTTCTGTTGCATCAGATGCTGATACTTAGGATTATCCTGTGTCGGGTTGATGGCATACTTGTCTGGAAGTTCTACGCCAAGCGTTTCCGACATGTCAATGAACAAATTATATGCTTCACTGTCGCCCACAAGCCCCATAGGCATTAACCGATCTTGCATCTGTGCCAGCATGGTAAGGTTCTGGCGCTTCTCTTCGCCCGTGCCTGTACCTAAGCCCACCTTAACAGTTAAATCAGTTCTGTCGCGCCATTCCTGCGGGTTGATGTTTATGTACTTACCGCGCAGTCGTGCGATCTTCGGCTTATCCTGGTGTTTAATGGTCAGTTCATGCACGCGCTGCACCAGCGTTTTAATGCCGGTCTCGGCCAGCATGCGCGCAATCATCTCGACCTTCTGACTCGCCTTGTTCATGTTCTCAATAAAAGCGCCCTTGGTGCTCTGCTTCAGCACGTCCGGGTCCATACCGGTCGACGTCTTGTTGATACCGGTGCGGCTTTCTTTGATTGAATCCACGTAATCGAGCGCCGGGAGAATCTGGTCAATGATCGGCTGCCGCATCAGCGGCATGACCGCATTTGCTACCGGCATTTCACCCCTGATGCGCTTAATCCCGTTCGGCAGCGACACCATGAAGTCAGGCAGGTGAGCCAGTTCATTAATCACCAGCTCTTGGTTATTCGTTCCGTAGATATTGTCAAACAACTGGCGCTGTAGAACGGTCTTGATGCGCTGAAGGTCGCCAAGCTCATCATCCAGACTTTCCCCAATGTGTCGATGCGGAACGCGCTTGCATACCATGCCTGTGATTGGCGCGGTTTCGATCTGCTCGTTCCATTCGGCGCCGGGCGGTATTTTGTTGCCGATAGTGACTACCTTGCGCAGCTCCGAGATACCATCGCCGTCGTAGTCCACCTGCAAATAAGCTTCGCAGAATTCAACCTCTTCAATCGAACGGTCTGCCGACATACCATCAACAGAGTTAGATTCGTCTGATGTTGAATCACGCGCTAATGACGCGGTGGTTTGCGAAGACTCGTTAAAGGCTGGCGCGTTCTCTACGAATTCTCGATCCATGCCCATTTCAAGCAATTGAGAGCGGGTCTTTTTTGGGTTGTGCTCAACGAAAGGAGATTCCGATAAGCTGCCGCGACACTTCTTTGATACGCGGATTTCTTCGGTTGGGACAGCCTCGATCTTGATCTTGCTTTCTATGGTTTTGGTGCGAATCTTGGTGTCGTAAACAGAGACCTCTTGTGCGCCTTCGGGCGTTTCAATGGTCTCTTTGCGCTCATTTGCGCTCAATATCTCAACTTCACTGTGCGCAGACCGAAGTCGCTGTAAAAGCATGGTCAATTCTTCAGCGCTCTGTCCTTCGTATTCCGACTCTCGAATCTTGTCGTTTTCTTCCCAGTAGTGCTTGACATAGCCATTTTTCAGCAGCAACGTTTCTTTGATCCAGTCATACAGAACAAGAAACCCGTCGTTATCGTTCATGATAACGTGGTTCACGTAATCGCTTTCTTGCTTCGCCGACTCTTCGTCTTCGGGGCCAACCGGCGTGAATTCGGCAATATTCCCCGACTGAAGGAAAATGCGCATCAGCGCGGGCATGATCCACTCAACGGTTTCGGCAAGGTCACGCGATACGATCTTAGATCGTCCGTCCTGTTCATCACCATACGGTCTGCCGTGGTAGTGATCCATTGCAGAAGCGCGCTGACTCACTAGATCGGCGTTCAGGTCGCCAAGCGATTGCGCCCGCAGAGATTTGATGATGGCGACAAGTTCATCGTCGCCCATTTTATTGGTTTTCTTGCTCACAAGTAGATTTCAAACCCTTTAGCTGGTAGCTTTAACCCTTCGAGGCTATAACCCTGCTCAGTCAGAGCGTGGACAATACGGAAAACGCGATCCCTTAACGGAAGGTCCGGGCTTTGACCTTGCCATACACGCAAGGCGTGTGCGTTCATTTTTTCAGTAATTTCAACTGAAAGATCAGTATGCACAGGCTCCGAAAATTCAGTTACATCCAGCACTTTCGGCTTTCGCTCATATTGACCACGGGGCATTACACAATACCTCTCGGTGAGATTTTCAAAGGCTTGAAGAATTCGGTGTTTTCTTGCTTTTCAGAAACAACGCACATTAGGCCGAACGCATCGGCTCCATGCGACGCCCAATCATGCTCAGGGCCAAGTCCAACACCGCGCACTTCGTCTTTCTTTTCGTGATACCAGCCCAGCGCCTCAATTCCTGCGCTTGTCGTATCTTCGTTAAACCAAATACCAGGAAACAGCCTTCGCCCCGCTTCGATGCGCTTCTTCGCAGCGCCCGCGCCTTGGTTCGGAACAACTGTCACGGCATACCCAGCCTGCTTAAGAGCGGATTCGTAAGACACGTTGTATACCTTGTCATGCGAACTGCCATCGTGCGGCAACCATATCTGCGCCTTGCCGGGCAAGTATTTGTTTTCGCGCATCCACTCTAGATGCGTCGCAAGTGGCTGACCAACCGCTTCGTAATAATTCACGACGCGAATTTCTTTGCCGATGAATTGCGCTACCCAGATAGTGAATGCATCCGCACGCGCACCCGTGCCACCAATGTCAACAAACATCCGAATGGCCATCAACGGATCAGGCGCAACCCGCCCGATTCGCTTCTGGCGACGCGCTTCTGCAATTGATGATGCGTAGTAGGCGCCATCAAGGATTGCGGCATAGCCGCCTTCCCACACGTGGTCATACTGGTCTGGGGTGTTGCGCAAGTAATCTTGCCGCTCTTGCTCAAGTACAGCAGGGAACCACGGATTGTCAGACCAGTTAGCGCGCTGCACAACCGTTCCTGTTGGCGTAACTACGCCGCGCAACAATGCGTCAACCGGGTCGGTCTTTCTGCGCGGGTTCCAGCCAAACCATAATTCAGAGATTCTACCGTTCGCTTTGTCTTCCCAGCGTATCGTCGGACGCAACAACGACAGCGAGCGCGCGGATAGCGTTTGAGCTTCTTCAATCCAGGCGCGCTGAAATCCTTCAAGAGACTTGATCGACTCCGCGTTATGGTCGCTCATACCTTGAAAGGCGATTACTCCATCACCGGGGGTCTGAATGACTTCGTTAAATACCTTAAACCCTTGCGCCTCCCCAAGCTTAAAAGCCTGAAGCTTGTCTTCCAGCAGGCGCTTACTCGACTCTTTCAATGTCTTCTGTACTTCGCGGATGCACACTGTGCGCTCGCCACGGTACATCTGATGCGCTTCGATAGCGCTTTCAGCGTAGAAGTGTGACTTGCCTGACCCACGCCCTCCCCAAATTCCTTTATAGCGCGCCTGCCCCAATAGCGGCTTGAATACCCTTGCGGTCTTAATCGTGAGCGTCGTCAACAATCACCCGCTCGATTTTTACAATCAACGGCGCGGTAGGGTCGCCCACAACCGTCATCGGCAACACTTTCCCGATCAGCGCCATAAATGCGGCGGGGCTCTCTTCGGCTTGGCGAGTCAAGTAATTAACCCCGCCCGCAGCAGAAAGAGCCTCAAGAATCATTTCCTTCAGCGCTTTGCCAATCTTGTTGGGCACGCCTTTGACGCGCCCGCCCGTCTTGGGAAACCCAGATGGCTTGGTAACTCGCTTTCTCTTCGGCTCTTCCACGTTAACTCCGCAATTTATTGGACTGTCCAAATCGTAGCAGGCGCACCTACCGGGTTTAGTTGCGTATATTTACGCAAAGGCTGCCCTACCGTATCGCCCACTCTGAAATAATCAACCTCGGCCCCTAGCACCGTAAAATTGTCAACCTCAGCCCCGGGCGCCGTCCAAATCTGACCAGATAGATTGCCAGCCGCAATCAGCGACAAATACGCAGCGCCGCTTAGCAGCGTATTTGCTGTTATATCTCCAGCCGAACTGATAACAATACTTGCCGCAGACGCAAGTGGTATCGCTACACCAAGCTGGCCGACCGAGGCAAAAACAAGAGACGCCGCTGCGGCTAAGGGTACGGCCACCGATAGATTGCCAGCCGCTGAAACCGTTACCGAAGGTGCCGCGCCCAGCGCAATATTTGCCGATACATCACCGGCCATACCTATCGCGATGTTCACCGCAACGGCCAGAGGAACAGCAACCCCCAAGCCCCCGGCCGCGCCTACGGTTATGGTCGCCGCCGATGCGATTGGAATTTGTACGCCAAGCGCCCCGGCCGCAGTCACCGATACAGCCGAGTTCGCCGCAACAGGAACAGCTACGCCCAAGTCCCCAGACGCGGTGAGCGATAACGCGACAGACGCGCCTAACGCCAGCACGACCGACAAATCTCCGGCGCACGATACGGAAACGCTCGCCGCTGCCGCGACGGGTATAGCTACGCCTAGATCACCGGCTGTCGTAACCGATATCGCGGCCGCCGATAAAAGCGGAATCTGAACACCCAGAACTCCTGCCGCAACAAGAGAGGCATTCGCGGCCCCGGCCAACGAAACCGCCGGCCCAGCCGAAAGAATCGCCGCAATTCTTGGCGGTTGCCTATAAAACTGCGGTCCAGATTTGGCGTGCGGGAGTAGCACCGCCATCGCTTAAACTCCCCTATTAAGAGCCCTCTACTTAGGCGACAGTCACATCAAGAGCACCAATGGCGTAGGATGCTGTTGCGCCGTTTCCAATTAATTGAGAGGTTGTTAACGCCTTCCAGACCAGCATGTTCCCGCCTGTCAGTCTATCCATAATCGCAAAATGCGTTGCTGTCCCCCAGCTCGCGGTTGCGGTAGGAAACGTAATTGCAGCGGCATTGTCAGTCAAGCCATCTGTTGCCGATGCCGCCGTCCAATTAGCATCGAGCGGCTGGATAGCAACGCGTGCGTAAGAGCCGCCAGTACATTCAGTGCCGCCGCCCGCGTCGCTTGGCGCCGCAGTGAATAGGGCTACGTACAATGGCCGTTTCGGCATGCCTTGCTTTAGAGTCAAGAAAACAGCCGTGCCATCAGTAGTGCTGTCTGCAATGTTTGTGCTGAACGTCGGGGGCGCTGCCGCCGAGGTTCCACCGGTGGTGCACTCATACACATTCAGGTCGGACGTACCGAGCATAATTCGATCACCCGCAGAATATACGGTAGAATTCGCCCGTACAGTAACGGTGCTTGTCCTGAACATACCTTTGCGAATTTCAACTTCTAAATAGTCTGTTGCGTCTGACATATTTTATTTCCTCAGTTTAAATCTCTTCGATAACGAGCTGAATATCCCAAGTCGCGGACGTTGGCGCGACCGGAAATTTAATTGCGATGATCCCGCCCGCTGGGATGATGATTTCGTTTAAATCGCTACGCACCCACTCGAAACCATTAAGCACGTTAAACCCGGCCGAAACTAAAACGTCACCATCTGTCCCCTCGACAGTTGCCGTGATACCTGTCGCTGCGGTGCCACCAACGCCGAAAGCGACACCACCATCAGGATCGTTTTCCAGCGGCGTGAACGAAGTTACAGTTGCCGCTGCACTCTTGCGCAACAAATAGATTTGCTCTTGCTGGCTCGTTTCGCTCAGTCGTTGCGAGACGCGGAAGCGAACAACAGAAGCTTTATTCGCAGCACCGGCCTTGTACTGCACCACCGTGATTGCAGTCGCGACAACGATGCCGAGATGGTTGATTGTGAAAAATGCCATTTATGCTGCCCTCTGAAATAATCGTTGCGGCCAAGGTGGGAATGGCGACGATGGGCCAGCCCCAGCATCGTTGAGTGGGATCGCGAAAACCGCCCATCCATCTGGTGTATTCGATAACGTCCATGTAAGCGTCGTACTGGTGCCTGTCGCGACAAAGTCCTGACTGGCGGCGCTATCAAATGGGGTGCCTGACGTTGACCCTTCCGCGCGCTCTGTTCCGGTCGGCGTGTCCCATGTCGTAGCGGAACCGGCGTTGCCGCGTCCGGCCATCATCAAAAGCATCTGACCAACAGTTGTTGTGATAGCGCCAGTTGTTACGGTTGACGTCGCGCCGCCGCTGTTCTGTGTTACGGTGCCGTTAGGCGTGCCAGAATCAAGTCCAGTGTAGACACACGGTGACACTAGGCGCTCACCTTGATTGGCGCTCCATGAAGCGGTGAATACCGCCGTTTTGGCCGTTAAGCCTATGCCGCGCCACAACGACCCCCGATAGTAAGTTCCGTGAGTGATTGTTGTCCCAATCTGAGTCAGTGCTTGATTAACCCCGGCCGCATCCCAAACAACCCCAGTTGGGGCTAATGGCGAACCATCGGAATTCTCGACCAGAACGTAAACAATTGACGACGAGGGGACTACTGTGCTTGCGCTCGCCTCGGTGGTCGCGCCTGTGTCCGCTGTACCGGCAACGTTAGCTGTGCTGAATGTCGCGGCCATCGTTTATCCTGTGTACAGCGTACCGTGACTGGCGTTCGCCCATGCCGGGTTGTTTCCGTTGCCGGACTTGTCTGCAATATCGCTCGGCGTAGGATTCACGTTTGCATAATACAGCGCCGCAATACCAGCCGACGTGACCGCGTTGTTCGCAACGTTCGCGCCTTCCGATGCCATATCAGCCGCAGACAACGTCGCATTATTGAAAATCTTCAAGTTGCGGAACGTCCCGCTAGATGCTTCCACGTTGGTGTCTCCCGTCGCCGTCCACTCGCTCGCGCCCAACGCAAAAATCGGTGCCGCTGGCGTGCGCGTTAACGGATTAGCTTGCCGCTGAATAATTACCTTGCTGGTATCCGCTAATTCAACGTAGTAGCGACGCTCGATTGTGTCGTTGGCCGTCGATACCGTGATGATCTGATCGGTAAACCCCTGCGTCACCCATACAGCGGCCGACTTTAAATACGAGGCCTGTGTAAAAGTGTTGGAGCTTGAAATATAATCGCCCGCGTCGCCTCTGCCCGCGATCTCGTAGTACTGCACAGTTCCGTTGCTGCCCGTCGAAACCAACGCTTGTCCGGTCGTGTTATATGTTCCGTCGCATGGGTACGGATGACATCCGTTTTCGTAAGCGCCAAGATGCCAAGTCGCGTCACCTTCGGAATCCCACGCAAACCCGTAATATCCGTTCTGTTGGGTCCACTTCACGGACCAAATTACAGATTTCGATTTTCTGTTCGGCAAGACTGCGCCAGAAAAGACGATCCGCATGTTTGATCCGGCGGCGCCATTGCTTGGATAAATGACCCCGTATTGGACGGCCGGCGTTGATCGCGATCCCCTGCTAGAGTTGCTGCGAACCATCCGCGTGCCTCTAGGTCTAGCCATTCTTCGCTCCTTTTGTGCAAAGAAAATTGCTGTTACGTTTCTTGCCCGCGCTCTTTCTGTACTCAGCCAGGCTTTTAGACTGCGCCTTCCAACGCCCCGATTTTGCGGTCGCCTTCAAATGGTGCTCCCACTTATCAGACAACACTAGACCCCATTCATTTTGCTTACGGCGCGGCATAACATTGCTCTTCGCTTACTATCGCTGTTGTCGTGCGCAGCGACCACTGCGACGTATACCACCCGCTGCCCTTCGGCGGTGTGGCGAGATTGCTTGGCGGAGTCATTATCCAGCACGTTGCTGTTTGCGTGTTCAACGCGTCCCAAAACGCCAAGTGCCGCGCGTTGACTACGCGAAATTTCATCTGATTGAACGCGGCCATCAAGAGGCGCATATCCTCTGCGGTTGCAGCTTCTGCGCGCGAAGGAACCCCCACGTAAGAAATACACGCCATCGCGAGAAATGCTGCAAAGATTTTCATGGCCACGGTCACTTTGCGAAATGCGTTGACGCGTTAATCGCTACCTGTTCGCCTTTCGCATCTTTCGCCGACAACATAGTTAAGGCCATAGCCACCGCTCCACCCAGTAAAGCGGATGCAATTATTTTCACCCAAGCGCGCCTGTTAACTTTGTCGTCTTTGACGATTTCACGTTCCGGTTCAATCGCTGCCTGGATAATCTCAATATCTCTGATACGCTTTTCGTGCGCTCGCTGCTCGGCGAATAATGCATCTTGCGACGACTTTATTGCCAGGTGCCGCTCTTCGACTCTTTCGCGCTGCTCTTCCGCTCTAACTTCTACGGCTACAAGCTGCTGCGTTGACTTGGATATCTCACTGCCGAATCTTGATATTTCGCTAACTGCATGGCTGATAGACACCAGCACACCGTTCAATCTTTCGTCGAATGAGGCTTGTCTTTCTTCCGCTTTTTCCATGCGCTTTTCCACTCTCGATAGGGTGTCGTCGCCCATCAGCCTAGCACCGAGTTAGGAAGCATTTGTTAAGATTTCCTGAATCGTGAATAAGTCACGTTCACTTTAGAACGGTTGTTTTGGTTGATACTCAATATGCAGATGGTCGACCTCTACAACTACGTCGAAATCCTCGCCTAATGCCGCGCGGGCAAGATTGGCGGCCTCATCAGCTTCTCCCGGCGGCAAGTCTCGTGTGCGCGCATCAAACGCCATACCTACGTAGTGTAGTGATCCACGGCTATGCGCGCCATCAATCACCGCCGTAATCGTGAGTGCCTGACTGCGCTGCGTAAAGATGCCATCTATAGCAATAATCGCAAGCAACAACTCCGGCCTGATACCGTTGATGCGCACACCAGGTTTTAAGATCATATCAACCTCCACGCACAAAAAAGCCCGCTATATGCGGGCTCGCTACTATAGATTCTTAAGGATGGTTAAAAAATAACCATAAGCGCCATTTATACCACATAAAAAACATTAGTGCAGGGTGCGCGCTTTCTTTGCGTTTGATGCGATTTTCACTCAATCTCCGCACAACAAAAAACCGCCACGCGGGCGGTTTCGGTAGGATTCGGCATTCTGGTAATCCTTATAACCTAGTCGGCAATTATATGCAAGCTCTCCTAATCCAATAATCTGCACCTACGCATCGGATCGTGCAGCGCATCGACAGCGCGCGACAAGTCTCGTTCCACCACAGTATAAATCGCTTTGTCATTGCGGCCTTTGGCCCAGCTATACAAGGTGCGCACCGGCACGCTGATGTTGTGCGACCACCACGATTGAGTATGCAACGGTTTTGCCCCGCTCCACTCGCGCAGCACGTCCACCGTCCACCATTTCGGCCGGCCGGTTTGCTCATGGATACGATGGCCTACGTATGCGGCCAAGAATTCTTTGCGCGCCTGCGTTGCGGCATCACCAGGAACGGTATAAAGCAGGCTCAGCACATCAAAATCAATCTCTGGCAATTCGCGTCTGCACATCGAAATAATCAACGCGGCCTGCGCCACATTATCCAGTTGCGTCAACGCGTTTGGATCGCTGCTCTTACTTGAGCGCTGTACGCTTGGCGATTTGATCAGAGTCTTGACCTGCCAATAATGCGCCCAGCGCAGTGCGTCTTCGACGGTTTTCCATTGATGTTTCAATCTTTATCGCCTCGGCTCATAAAAAAAGGATCAATGGCATACCGTCGACAATTCTCTTTGCACATTTCGCAGCAGCAACACGCTATTACGGCATCGTTTGGACATGGATGCGGCTCAACCGTTTCCGGAGCTTCTCCGCAGCGGCACATATCCGGCTTTTTTACGGCGTCTTGGCTCATTTCATCAACTCGATTTTCCCGTAAATTTCCAACAACACTTCTGTTATTTCTGGATATTTTCCACTCTCGATATAAAAATCCATGACCCCGTCCATCATGTTCATGATTTCATTTTTTAACGCATCACGCTCAGATAATTCTCCGGAAATTCTCGGCGACACACTGCATGTTTCAATTTTCTCAGCCATTTTTTACCCTCGGTGAGTCACTAAAAAATCTACACCTGCCAAACTTCGGCCAGACCTTATCTTGCGCACACAAGTTTAGCCCAAGAATCGTGCCGCGTGTGTGCGCGCAAATCGTGCATTTCTTTTCAGCGCGCTCTAACGCGTAGGCGCGGGATTCTGTTTGCGTTAGCTGGTCCGGCTTAAATCTCATTGATAACGATCTTTGTGCCGGTAATTTTACCCGCTTTGCGCGTATCAATCGACACGCCAATCAACTGATCTATACACGCTGGGTTGTCGTCTACGATCCACCCTAGCCCGTGCGGATGAGATTTTGTTGGCATCACCAAACAATCGAGCAGCGGTTTAAACCCGCCATACAAGTTGTCCCAATCAGGCCGCGCACCAGGCGACATGCGGTAGATCACAATCTGGCAATGGGATATTTCCTTACCTTGTTTTTTTGGATTGCCTAACTTCAGCAGCCACGCGAATCTCTCGCAAAGTTTGCGACGTTGCGCCCAGTGCATACGCTGCCATTGGTTCAGCGTCGGCGTCGGCTCTGGGATTGATAGGGTGATTGTCACGATATCACGCCTTTATCAATCAGGCGACGAATGGTGCGGTAATAAGCGCGCAGCAAAATGTGATCATCGACTTGGTATTTATCAATCATGCGATGGCACGCATAACAAGCAAAAACACCAGCGCAGTCGTCGGCCTTTTGCGACCCACCTTTTCCGGCCCATTCTCCGTTAAAGTGGGAGAATACGGTGGTCTCTGAAGATTCGCAGCGCGCAGCGGCACGCACAGTACACTCCTCGCCTTTCGCCGCCTGGGTGATTTTTTTATTCCGGTACGCCACACGTTTCAACTGCGGATTTATCATGCTCGATCCTCGGGACAACTCAACCTAACCTTATTCTCAGCCGCCCAACACAACGTGTATTCGATCAAGCTCGCCATGCGAGCCACCGGCATCCTGGATGTCTTTTCTCTTACGTCCAGCATTTCATTTTCGAGTCCGATTATAAATTCGGCCTTGCCGCCCGTTGCCACGCCATGCGCCGAGATGAATATCAATTTCCACTCGGCCTCGGAACGCTCTTTGCCGCTCCACTTGATCCCAGACAGCGATACATCGTGGCAAATCGCGTGAAATTTCGCCGATTGATCCAGACTCCGTTTCGGCTCTTTAATCTCTACAGTATAGCCTTCCGGCGCGTCGGCGACGGCTTTCAATGCGTTTTTTTTGGCCATATCGTGAACTAATACATATAGCATTGATTTTTAATCACTTAGTTTTATGTCCAGTGACTTATCCACAGATGCTGGCGCCGCCTATATCGCGTTAGCCTTGCTCTCTAGCCACGCCTCCGGGTCATCTTCCCCAGTTTCATCGTCCTGCCAGCTTATCCAGCCCGGAGTACCTTCGGCGGCGCTATCTTCGACCAACATGTTCAGACCGCCCACGTTGCTGTAGTCGGGCTTCACCTTGTTCTCGAACTGGAAGATATCATAGTTCGCCAGTGTATTCATGATCTTCACGCCTTCCTCAACCGTGGCAACATCGACCGTGAAAGACTTCATTGGCACCTGTGGAACCCACCATACTTGCAGCTTCTTTTGCATGTTCTTCTCCAGTTTATGCCGAATGGCTAACCCGGCATTCAACGCGACGGTTTAAGCGTCGCAGGTTTCAGTTACGGCTTCACGCCGCGCGTTAATTCGGCGTTATGCGCCTGCATTATCGCCCGCCCAAGCAGTTCTGGTATGTGCGGGTCCACTGCATTTCCTAATGCCCTAAGTCTGTCCACCCTTCGGGAAATCCTTTCACCCACTCCACAAAGACGGGCTTCGGGTAAATCCCATCGGTCGGAGCCTCGCGGATCACTTCCCTGAAATTCTTTCGTTCCATCCTCGATAGCCTGTACCGCGATTTCCCAGAACCTTTCGAGTCGCTCGCTTGAGGTCGTGGCAACAATCCACAAGTGCCGTTCCATTGAAGGTAATCCAACAGCGCAAGCCGGTAAACTAATAACCCTCGTGGCGTAGCCGAGACTTCCCAGCGCAGTACACAAGGCGTCCAGCCCAAGATCAACAAAGCCTTCGACGTTCTCTCCAACAAACCAGGCTGGTTCAGATGCTCGTACAATTTCGAGCATCGGCTGTACCATGTTTCTAGTATCTTCGTGCCCCTTTCTGTGGCCGGCAATACTGAACGGTTGGCAGGGGAATCCTCCGCAAACCAAGTCAACTGATCCTGTTTGTTCATTCGTCAGCGTCCTCACATCGTCAAATATCGGGGCGTTCGGCCAGTGCTTTCTAAGCACCTCCCTGCAAAACGGATCAATCTCACAAAAGGCAACCGTCGTCATTCCGGCCCTCTCCAAACCGAGAGAGAAGCCGCCGATCCCTGAAAACAAATCAAGTACGCGCATAACAAGTCATTCCAGCCGATCCTCGCTACGCTCGGACGGCTGAATTCCGCGCGCTAGCTCTAGGCTGGTAGGATGCCGTCTCGTTGTGATTTTTACGGGGAGATCGCTCATCCCGTCAACCGTTTAATCTCGTCCCGGTGATCTGTGTTCCACACGTCCAACGCCGCGCAGGCGGCAAGATGCGATTCTCCTTCCGCCGCGTTGGCGCGTTCGAATTCCAGGTCCTCAAGCTGTAGGGTCAGTTCGCGCAGTCGCGCTGCGTCGATTTCCTCTTGCCGCACACAGATAATATCCTGTCGCCGCGTGAGCCGTGTGTTTACTGGCACGTCCGGCGCCTGACGCTCTGCGCGTGCCCAAGGACTAAAATGTGCAAAAGTCATGATAGAAATTCCTCCACGTAAACAGCCGCGACGCCGATAGCAAAAATCAGTAACGGCAACGCGAGAACCAACGCCACGAGCGGGCTCACGACGTCGCCCCATAGACCAGCAACACGCCGAGCGCTATCACGATAGTGGCCACGTATAGCCCCCACACCCAACGCGTCAGCCGCGCGCGCTTGCGCAAATCTGCGGTCGATATGCCGCGCGCGATGGTCATTTGCAATTCGCGCTTTCGCTCGGCGCGGTGAACAGCGCGATCAAGGTTTCGCGTGTCGCACTGTGCGACATCGTAGCTTTCCTGCTGCATTTTCGCGGATTCTTCGGGGGTGTTGATCACGTTGTTTTCTCCTAGAGGATTAGATGGCCCGCACCACCAGACGACGCGGCGGGCCTGCGCGCTAGGAGCGCTTACGAGGCGCGCCTGGGGTTAAACGACCTCAACTTTTACGGGGACCGCTGAATATCCACAACCACCGATGTGGTACACCCAATTCCGCGTGCGAGCCGCACTTAGCGCGTCATCCCAGTCGCCTGACTTAGCGATAATGCACCGTGTGCCACCGCCTGGATGCGGCGAGGCCGCGTGAATGTGCTCGCCATCATCAATCACAGTCGACATAGTGATGATGTTGTCGCCGTTACTGTCTTTGACGTATTGAGTAATCTTAAATATTTTAGCTTTGCTTTCCATCGTCGTATCTCCTGTTATATGCCCGATCCACACCGGGCATGATCAAAGTATCGGCCGCAAACCAAACTTTGTGAAATCGAATGTTTTTATGGGTCATCCGATTTGTTTATACCCAATTCCGCCATCATGTTTCGCGGGCGTGATCGTACAAAATTCGGGAAAATAGGCCTGAAATAATCGTGTGAAGTAGCCTGTGGTCCCCTTTAAAAATCAGCGAATCAAGCTCCTCTTGGTCGCGGTATTACGCCACCTGCGCCAGCACGTTGCGCCAATTCGCTGGATCGGCACGCAGAGCGTCGTAGCGTTTTGATATTGCCGTTTCTAAATCACCGCTCATCGCCTTGATTTCCCTGTCGTTAATTTTAGATTGCGCTACTTATCCACAGATTTCTGCGCCGCCTATACGGCGTTCGACCCCAATTCGTGCTGGTAATCAACCCGGAAGCCGGAAGCGTTTCGATGCCCACCGCCGCCATAGGATTTCGCCACAGCGGAAACATCGACACCTGCGTCCGTGCTGCGCAAGCTGAAACACCGGCCGCCCGGCGTATCCCAATAGCACGCCGCAAACGGCTCGCCTTGCGCCATCAAATGCCCTGCATCGCTGGTGAGCGTGTAGGGAAGGTTCGCCACCGGCACATCGTGCCCGCCGATCACCATGCGGCGCTTCGTTACTCCCACCAACTCGCCAATGTCTTTATGGTGCTTACGCTCAATCGCTGCACCTTCCGAACGCAGCAATTGCACATCGGATTCCATCAGCTTGTCCCAAACGTCGAAATCGTATGGGTAGCTGAACACGTTGGCCTGAATCTCCCGCGTGCCTTCGAGTTTGAATAGCCACAGGTCGCGGTCTTCGATGTGGCGCAGCAATTCAGGCATGTCGGTCGTGTCATTCCCGTTGAACCATATCCATGCCAACACTGCGCCGGAATGATTCAGATCCGTGAGCGCCTCAATTTGTCTCGACTCAATCAGTGGGGCAAGGTCTTCGATTGCGGTTTTGTGGTGGTCAATAAGCACCACTCGCGTTGCCACCTTCGCCATCTCTTCGACGACAGCGCGCTTGTAACTGAAATCTACCAAGTAGACATCGCGTCCGGTTACGTCTGGCGGCGCGTCCTGATAAACGCCCGCGTGGAAATCGAATTCGCGGTCTGCAAAGTTCTTGAACACCCAAGCGGCACCAAACCCATCAGCGCAATTCCCGTGGTAAATGCAAAGCGGTTTCATTTCGTAACCTCGTAGTGTTGTGGTCGAACAACCGCATCGAGCGGACCGCCTTCGGCGGCGCGCTCATGCGGAGCGTTAGAACTTAGGATGCCATTCCCATCCTATCGAATCTTTTTTAAGATCGTGACGCGATTTGCGCCACACATACTCAAATCCAACCAACATCGTTGCCAAACTGATCGAAAAGGTTAAGTTGTAGTAATCCCAACTAGCGTCCACGCTAACCCACGCTTGTCTATATCTGTTGCAGAATACTGCAACCCTACCAATCGCAATAGCGAGCATCGTTCTAACCTCGTGTTCGAGGCGGACGCGGTGAAGCGCCGCACTCCGTTGT